>Ga0182742_1002892_pt1 | contig 17958 bp, 13 predicted proteins | sample eDN5th37CBELigMG_FD_128880 | JGI IMG/M metagenome (GOLD analysis project Ga0182742, IMG submission 128880) | Enriched Miracle-Growth compost microbial communities from Emeryville, California, USA - eDNA 5th pass 37_C BE-Lig MG (version 2)... ...
CCCTATTGGGTCCCTGGAGGTGGCACATAGGGTACATCGTCCGGTGAAGGGTCTCCATGATCCGCTGGGGTCCCATCTTCTGGAACGGGATCAAGCTCGGGGAGCTCAGGTAAGGGAAATGGCTCGGGCAATGTTGGATCGTCCGGTTTTGGATCGCGTGGGTCTGGGCTGCCAACCATTTCTCGCTCCGTGGAAGCTCTCCAAAAGCAAGCCCTGATACCGGCGGCTGGTTCCGCAAACCGGACTTTGGATCCCGAACGGTCGGAGGACGGCCGATGTACGGGTGTTTCATCGGCGCTTGAGCAATTGTGGCGAAGGTGTGTCGCCGGCTATAGAGAATGAATTCAGCACTAAATTGTTTTGAAATTCGTTTTAATTTTTTCGAAGATATTATTCATCTCGGCAAGTATAGACTGCTAAATCCGGAACCTTGTCTCGGCAATTGATCCTATTCTTAAGAGAATGATAGGCACATATTCTTGAAGCAGGCACAGAGTTGCCACGTTCTTATTCTCGTCAAACTTTGCTCCTACCCCCAAAGTGTTAGCGCAATCATCGAGAGGGCGGCCCAGTGCTGGCGGCGTACGTCGGCCAGCATGGGCCTCTGTTGGGGCAATCAATGGCAAACTCGAGCTCTTCGGGAGCGGCGGCCCTGGTTTACCAGGGCCGGAAGACATTCGTATCCGGGCTCGCCTATGCAGGCATTCTGAGCGCCCTGATCAATGTTCTCCAACTGACCGTTCCACTGTTCATGCTCCAGGTCCACGACCGCGTCGTGAACAGCCAGAGCACCGATACGCTGGCGATGCTGATTGTCGTCGCACTGATCGCACTCGTCATCTTCTGTACTCTGGATTACGTGCGATCCCTGACCTATCAGGTCATGGCGAGTCAGCTCGTCAGGAAGCTGAACCTCCCGATCCTTGAAGCGGCCCTGTCGACGTCTATCGGAAAGGGCGTTACCCAGTCCGGTCAGGCCATTCGGGATCTGAACGATATCCGGTCGTTTATCACCGGCAATGCCATCAGCATGCCGCTCGAGGCGGCCTGGTCGCCGATCTTTCTGGCCGTGCTGTTTGCTCTTCATCCGTTCTACGGTCTCGTGGCGGTCGTCTCCGCGGCGATTATCATTGTCCTCAGCTTGGTCTCGGATTTTCTGGTCAGGCGGGCGATGAAGCAGGCCAACGAGAAGATGGTCGTCAATGTCGGCGAGATCGGCGGCTCTCTGCGGCACGCCGAGGCAATCGAGGCCATGGGCATGCTTCCCGCCTTGGCCCGGCGGTGGCGTCGCTCGCAGATGCAGACGCAGGACCTCCTGGATTTGGCGACCCGGCGTGGCCGGGCGATGTCGTCGGTGACCCGCACCTGCCGTTATATGATGCAGATTGCCGTTCTCTCCACGGGTGCGGTTCTGGTGATCCAGCAGGAGGTGAGCGCCGGATCCATGGTGGCCGCAAGTATCATCATGGGGCGTATGCTGCTGCCGTTCGATTCCATGGTCGATGGCTGGCGCCAGTGGGTCAGCGCGCTTACAGCCTGGAAGAAGGTCACCGATCTTCTCGAGAACGAGGCCCCGAACCGCGAGACCAAGCCGACTCCTCGCACCCAGGGTAATCTCACGGTCGATCGTCTCGTCTACGCACCGCAAGGCTCGGATGTGCCGGTTATCAAGGGTGTTTCCTTCGAGCTGTCGCCTGGGGAAGTGCTCGGTGTGGTCGGTCCTTCGGCCGCCGGAAAGTCGACACTTGCCCGCCTGCTCATCGGTGTACAGAAGCCGACCACGGGCGGGGTCTTTCTCGACGGCAACAACGTCTACCTGTGGGAGCGCGGCTCCTTCGGGGACATGGTGGGCTATCTGCCCCAGAACGTCTCGCTGCTGGATGGAACCATCCGGGAGAACATCGCCCGGATGCGGGACTCGGATCCGCGGCAGGTGATGGAAGCGGCCCGTATGGCGGGCGTTCACGAAATGATCGGCCGGCTGCCCTTGGGCTACGACACGCGCATCGGTGACGGCACCTTCAGTCTTTCCGGTGGTCAGCGACAGCGGATTGGATTGGCACGCGCTCTCTACGGGCGCCCGCGCTTCATCGTCCTCGACGAGCCGAACTCCAATCTCGATGCCGACGGGGAGAGGGCACTTACGAAGGCGATTCAGGCCATGCGGGCGGACGGCTCCATTGTTGTGCTCATCGCCCACCGTCCTTCCATCATGCAGACAGCCGACAAGCTGATGGTTCTCCAGGACGGAAAGATCACGCAGTTCGGTCCTCGCAGCGCTGTCGCCGGCACAATCGTGCCCGGTGAGAAGGCCATCGTCAGCTCCAAGGTGGACGCATGAAGAAAAGCATCGCCATTGTGAAAGGGACAAGGACCCCTGCCATTGTGAACGGGGCCCCGACTCCAGCCGCTGTAAACGGGGCTACGACCTCTGCCGTCGTGCAACCGCCTCAGCGCCTCAAATCGTGGGCCGAGGAGTTCGACGAGGAGGAGCTGCAGGGGCCGTCTTTACGTGGCCCTGTTTTCGCCGGGTTGGCAACAATCGTCCTCGGGATTGGAGGTTTCACGACCTGGGCGTACTCGGCTCATCTCGACAGTGCCGCGGTGGCCTCGGCAACCGTGATTGTCGACTCGAAGCGCAAGACCATCAGCCACCTTGAAGGTGGAATCCTGAAGGCGCTCGTGGCGCACGAGGGTGAGCTCGTGAAGGCGGGACAACCCGTGCTGCTGCTCGAAGACACTCGCGCCAAGGCGGAGCTTGAGCAGCTTCGTGCCAAACGGATCGGGCTTGAGGCAAGGCTTGTCCGACTTCGGGCCGAGCAGAGCGAACAGGAAGATTTCGAGTTTCCCCCTGAGCTTCTGGCAGCCAAGAGCCCGGTGGCGGAGAATGTGCTCCGCGCCGAACGGAAGTTCTTCGTTGCCCGCAAGCAGATGTTCGACCGCAAGGTCGAGATCCAGGAGAAGACCATCGCTCAGCAGGTGGCGGAGCTGGAAGCGGTCAAGGCGCAGACCGAAGCCAATGCCCGCCAGGCCGAGTTGAACGGGCGGGAGCTCGAGGCTGTCGCCGGGCTGTTCAAGAAGGGCTATGCGCCTCGCCCGCGGCTGACCGAGTTGGAGACGAAGCAAAGCGAGTTGATGGGTACCGCCGGTGAGCTCGCCTCGCGCAAGGCGAAGGCCGAACAGGCCAAAGCTGCGGCGGAGCTCGAAATTCTCTCGCTGGGCAACGATTTTCAGCAACAGGTTGCCTCTGACATTCAGACGGCACAGCTCGAATTGGCCGATACGATCGAGCGCATGAACGCTGCCGAAGATGTGCTGCGGCGGATCGAGGTCGCGTCGCCGGAGGAGGGCGTGGTCACCAACATCCGCTACCACACTCCCGGAAGCGTGATCACGGCCGGTCAGCCGATCCTGGACATTGTGCCGAAGGATCAGCCGCTGGTCGTGGAGGCGAAGGTGAGCACCCGCGATGTCGACTCGGTTCGGGTCGGGGCGCCGGTTCAGGTCCGTCTCACCGCCTACAATCGCCGCAGCACGGCGCCTCTTCAGGGGCGGCTTACCTATCTGTCGGCCGACCAGCAGGTCGACGAGCGAACGGGCGCCGCCTTCTACGTGGTGCGGGCTGAGATCCTGCCGGAGAGCCTTGCCGCCAATCCTACGGCTGCTCTCTACCCAGGCATGCCGGCGGAGGTTCTGATCCTGAACAAGTCGCGTCGGGCGATCGATTATTTCCTGGCTCCGATCACCGAGAGCTTCAACCGCGCATTCCGCGAGGAGTAACCGGTATGAAGATCTCATGACCCCACGCGAGTCATAGCACGGGGTCGAGTAGCGTTTAAGTTGCATATAGTAAAGAAAACGCTGAACGCGTAGAGCGCACAGTGAATAACTCTGCATGTCTTGATGGCTACATTAGCAAATCATTACAAATGCTATATTTTTTGCCTTAATCTAATACTTAATGGTTGCTATCGGGTCCTTGACATCATACTAGCCGTCGGGCTGGCGGCAGGTACTCCACCTGACTTTTTTCCGTCCAGCTTAACATTGTTGCGCAATCTTGCGTTTCAATTCTTTGACAGTGGCGACCGGGACGAGAGTCCGGCGCACAAAATGGGGTAAAAACCATGGCTACTATTGGAGGCGGTGCCTTCGACGATAACCTTACGGGTACGTCGGGCTCTGACATTATCTTCGGTAACGGCGGCGACGATTTCATTTTCGGCGGCCGTGACAGCGATCTGCTCAGCGGCGGTGACGGCAACGACACCGTTCTGGGCCACTCGGGCGATGACTGGCTCTCCGGCGGCGCTGGCGAAGACGTCCTGTTCGGCGGCTCCGGCAACGACGTGTTGCAGGGTGGCGCTGACAACGACGTTCTGTTCGGCGGCAACGGCGATGATGTCCTGCAGGGCAATGCCGGTGACGATTATCTTCGCGGTGGCAATGGCGTCGATGTCCTTCAGGGCAATGACGGCAACGACATCCTCGAGGGTGGCTCGGGCACCGACGTTCTGCTTGGCGGTGCCGGCGACGACGTCCTGCGCGGCGGCTCGGGCAACGACATCCTGAATGGCGGTGAGGGTGACGACATCCTCCAGGGCGGTTCCGGAGCCGATACGTTCGTGTTCTCGGGCGGCGGCGGCAACGACGTCGTGCTCGACTTCAAGGCTGGTACGGACATCCTCCAGATCTCGAAGGGGATCAACGGGTCGGACATCGCTACGGCCGAGGATGTTGCGGGTCATGCGACCCAGCTCGGACCGCACACGATCATCGATCTCGGCAATGGCGACACGATCACGCTCATCAACGTCAACGCCGACGACGTACAGGCCAATCCGAGCGACTTCTTCTCGGTGCAGTAACGCAAGCGGGTGTCGCGGCCGATGGCTGCGGCACCAACCTATTGCCGCAAGGAAACCAGCCACATGTCCGACGTCATCACATCGATGCCATCGACCGAGGAGGTCCGCCGTCCGAGGTGCGCAATCCTCGGTCGCGACGTGATCCTGCTCGCCTGGGATGTTCCCGCCGTCGCACGCTTTGCGTCGCCGAGCCTGACATCCGACGGAGGAGCGGTCGCGCCATTGGCATCGCTGCGGGTGGGCCTGGATAATGGTGGAGTGCGGCTTCTGTGGGCGCTCAGGATGCCCGACAAGGGGTGTCTTGACGCAACTCTCTCCTCTGGCCCGCTGGGACTGAAGACGGACGTCCGGATCTGTGCAGGCGATGAGGTACCGGCTCTCGAAGTGGCCAATCTTATTGGTGGGGTCGATCAGACTGGGCGTATCGCGCTGGTCTCTGCCCTGTTCAATGTCTGGGCGCCAATGTTCCGGCTTCAGAACAGCCGCACCTATGCGCACGTGCTGCGGAATGTGCTCACGTTCGTGGCCTCGGCTCCGGGCAATGCTGTTGTTGCGGCCCAAGCCGCCCAGGACCTCGTTCTGATTCGCACGACGCTCTCCGCCGGATTCGGCAAGATCGATGCGGTCTATGTGCTTGGGGATGAAGGTCCGGTTCGTATCGCTGCCATCCCGCATAAGGTCCCAATGGGTGACGGCAGCCGTGAGGCGCTTCATCTCGTTGCCGATCGCAAGGCCGTTCCGACAGTGAACGGCTTGATGCTGCTGACTGGCCCGCAGGGCTTTGCGGTCCGTCGGCTGGCTGCGAATGGGCACCCGCTGCCTCCGATCGAACGCTGGTTCCGCGAGCAGGCGCAGACTGCGCCGGGCTTGCGTGAGCATCTGCTGATCGACCTTGCCGAGCGCTCCGATGCGGGACGCGCGATCGCGCTCGAGGCTCAGCTTCGCGCTCCGCTGAAGCCGACCCGTGCAATCGCCAGCGGTTCAGCGCCCGCAGCCGAGATCGTTACTGCGCTGTCCACACAGTCGGGCACGCTTGTCGCCGGCTGGTACAAGGATCCCCTCGATCTGGTCACCGGGATCGAAGCGCTCGGGACCGAGGACGGGGCGTATGAACTAACTGACAGAATCCGTCGCTTTCCGGTTGAGGTTGGAGGTCCGAAGAAAGGATCGCGCCAACCGGCCACCGGGTTTGCTGTGCTGGCTCCTTCCGTTGGAAACGGTATCCCCGTTCTTCAGCCGCGTTTTCGGCTCCGCCTGCGGTCGGGTGGCTATCATGGGCTCATTCCGAGCCTCCAGCCGGCCAATCCGGTTGAGGCGAGGGCGCTCGCGCTCAGAGCAGTGCCGCCGCAACATGTGGACGATACGCTTCTCGCGGAAGTGCTTGCTCCCGTCATCACCGATCTGCACGGTCAGGCGAGTGCCTTAGTTGGCCAGCCGACCGTGGAAGTGATCGGTACGCGGGCGACGCGGCCGAAGGTGTCCATCGTTATTCCGCTCTATAAGGAACTCAGCTTCCTTCGCTTCCAGATCGCGACCTTCGCCGCGGATTCCTGGCTGCGGTCAAACGTCGAACTGATCTACGTTCTGGATTCTCCGGATCAGGCTCAGGAGGTGTCGCATCTGCTGAACGGCCTGCATCTCGTCTATGCCATGCCGATGACGCTTGTAATTATGGAGCGCAACGGCGGCTACGCACGCGCCAACAACGTTGGCGTCTCTGTCGCCCGCGGAGATTTTCTCGCGCTCGTCAACTCCGATGTCATTCCAACAGCGCCTGGTTGGCTTCAGGGCCTTGTCTCCAAGCTCAACGGACGCCGGCGGATCGGTGCCGTTGGCCCGAAGCTCCTGTTCGAGGACGGCTCGATCCAACATGCTGGCATGTTCTTCGGCCGCGACCATCGTGGGCGTTGGCTCAATCAGCACTTCCACAAGGGCATGCCGCGGGATTACGCGCCCGCCTGCGATGAACGCATCGTCCCGGCTGTGACCGGCGCCTGCCTTGTCACTACTCGGAACCTTTTCGAGTCAGTCGGCGGGTTCACCGAGGACTATGTCATTGGTGATTACGAGGACAGCGACCTGTGCCTCAAGATCGCGACGGCTGACCGTCGCATCGCATATGTCCCGAGCGTCGAGCTCTACCACCTGGAGCGGAAGTCGATGTCTCTCAATACCGAGTACATGCGCGGCATCGCCTGGCAGTACAACTGCGCCCTCCACACCGAGCGTTGGGGGGGCCTGATGACGTCTCTCATGCAGGCAGAGGGCCGCCAACGCAAAGCAAGGACTCACTGACATGAACGCATCCTCCAATGTTGAACGGGATATCCTCGGCGCCACCCCAGTCGCCACCGCGAATGCCTGTCTCGATACCTTGCTGAAGTCCATTGAGAGCAACCGCTTCCTGCCGGAGCCGGATCCGGAGAGCATCTTCGTCGGCGACGGCAACTATCGTGCTATCGGCGCCGAGTTTCTTGGCCACTATGTGCGCATCGGCGGGCTCAAGCCTCATCACCGGGTTCTCGACATCGGCTGCGGCATCGGTCGCATGGCCGTACCGCTGACCCAGTACTTGGACGAAACCGCCTGCTACGAAGGTGTGGATCCGGTCAACGAGGGAATTGAGTGGTGCACCCGCAACATCAGTCAGGTCTATCCGAACTTCCGTTTCTGCCATGTCGACATCGCCCACGAGCTGTATAACCCCGATGGCACGGTCAAGGGTTCGGAGATCGTTCTCCCGTTCAAGGAGTCGACCTTCGATTTCGTCACGATGATCTCGGTGGCGACGCACCTGCCGCTGAAAGAGATCGAGGCTTATGCCCGCGAGGTCATGCGTCTCCTCGCCCCCGGGGGCAAGCTGTTCGTGACGGCCTTCCTTGTGGCGGAGGGTGATGTCGAAGCGCCGACGGCCCGTCCACATTTCCAGCCCGGCAAGGACGAGGGCTCCTGGATCGCCGACCCTGCGGCGCCCCTCGGGGCGATCGGGTTTGACATGCCGCTTGTGCCGGACGCCTTGAAGGCTGCCGGCCTTAGGGTCGATCTCGTCAGCCTCGGCCATTGGCGCGGCATGGAAAGCGCGCATTACCAGGACGTCATTATCGCCGTGAAGCCGGAGGATGCACAATGACGCGCGTCCTTGTGGTTGCTCACAACCATCCTGCCTTTCATCCGGGCGGAACGGAGATCTTCGCGCACGACCTGTTCCGCGAACTTCGGGCGCGTCCCGGCGTGGAGGCGCTTTTCCTGGCCGCAACCAATCACCTGCACCGGGAACAGCGTCCTGGCACGAGCTTCCAGGCGGTCGGCGATGCGGCGGACGAGGTCGTCGTCTGGAGCGGCCACTTTGATCGCTTCAACCTGAGCCAGATCGATCTCTACGGGACAGTCCCGCATCTCGTGGGCCTGCTCGAGGAGTTTCGCCCGGACGTGGTGCATATCCATCATGTGCTCCTCATCGGGGTGGAGTTCATTGCGCTGGTGCGACGCATCCTGCCGAACGCCAAGATCGTGATGACGCTTCATGACTACTATGCGATCTGCTCTCATGACGGGCTGATGATGCGTACGAAGGGGCGTGAGCGTTGCAACAAGGCGACGCCGGGCCGCTGCAACGGATGCTTTCCGGAGATTTCGGCCGATCGCTTTCTGCTGCGCGAGCGCTTCATCAAGACCGCGTTCGCCCAGGTCGATCGCTTCATCGCGCCGAGCCATTTCATCAGGGACCGCTTCGTTGCGTGGGGATTACCCGCCGAACGGATTGAGGTTGTGCCGAACGGGCGGCCCGCGGTCGCACAGGCGCCGCACCGCTTCTCGGCAGACGGGAGGCGCCCAGTTTTCGGCTATTTCGGGAATCTGAATCCTTGGAAGGGGGTTCCCATTCTGCTGAAGGCCGTGCAACGCCTTGCGTCCGCTGGGATCGAGGGCTTCGAGCTTCGGCTGCACGGCGCAGCGCCGTTCCAGTCTGAGACGTTTGTGGGCGAGGTCGAGACGCTTCTCGGAGAGACCGAGCCGCATGTCAGGGCCCTTGGACCGTATCAGCGGGAGGATCTTCCCTCGCTGATGGCGGAGGTCGACTGGGTGGTTGTTCCGTCGATCTGGTGGGAGAATGCCCCCCTGGTCATTCAGGAGGCCTTCCTCCATCGGCGGCCGGTGATCGTCAGCAACATCGGCGGCATGGCGGAAGCCGTGCGGGACGGTATTGACGGGATTCATGTGCGTCCGGACGATCCGGTTGCGCTCGCCGCAGCCATGAAGCGGGCGATCGAGACGGCTGAGCTCTGGAACGATCTCGTCGCCGGGATCCGTCCTCCAGCCGACATGGCCGTGACGGCCGACCGCCATCTGGCGGTCTATGGCGGTGCCACGAACATCGTCGACACGAGCATCGTCGATCTGAACGCGAGGGCAGCATGAGCACGGCTCAGAATAATTCAGTGATCGCCATGGAAAAGAAGGCGCCGGCCGCGGTCCAGATTCAAGGGCGTGTGGACGCTATCGAAGGCCGTCGGCTCTTTGGATGGGTTTGGGATTGTTCGCATCCAAAAGAGCATCTCCTCGTTCGCGTTTTGCTCGATGGACGCATGGTAGCTTCCGGATCCGCCGATATGGCGCGCGTCGATTTGCGTCGCAACGGGATCGGTGACGGGAGCCATGCTTTTGAGATTGAGCTGCCCGAGGCTGTTGAAGCTCTCTCGGCCAATCTGGCGGTTGTCGCGGTCTCGACCACGACGAACCAGGAGGTCGTGCTTCAGGCTCCCTCGCAGACGGAGCGGGCAGCCGAGGCGGCGATCAGCGGCCCGTTGAACAAGGTTCTCGACCGGCTGGAGATCCTCATCGAGGCCCAGAGGCGGTCGCAGCTTGCCCAACGCGAAGTCTCCGAGACGATGCGGAGCACCGCCAGGCAGATCGAGGAGATGACGTCCGAGGAAGACGGCCTCGGAGCAGCCCTCGAGGTCGTGCGGGCAAACCAAGCCGAACTGGCCGGGCGGATGTCCGACAACGAGATCTTCCTCATGCGCTTCGACAAGGTCCTGGCGGAATTCGACAAGCGGATCGAGGACCTGACCAGGGCCGCGGATCGCCCCATGCGGCGGGCAGTGACCCTGCTCATCGCGCTTGGCGGCATCTCTGCCGTCAGCACCATCACAACCCTCATCATCCTTCTGCGCCACGGGGGCGCGTAATGACAACGGTGACGAACTACAGCCAACGAGACCAGGCTAAAGTGGTCCATTTAGACCCTGCGGCAGCGGCCGCGAAGAAAGAGACAGGCGGCCTCCCCCTGTGCGGCGAGAAGGTTTTGGTCGCGCCCGTCGGTGAGGATCTCGCGCTGATCGCCGGCGTGGCGGATGCCATGCCGAACTCCGTGCAGGTCCTGCTCAATGGCGATCCGTCGATGACCATGACCGCCAGCATGATCACATGGAAGCGCCCCAACGCTCCCGCAGAGGCCCGTGTCGGCTTCGTGGCCGTGCTTCCGATCCGGCTCAAGACCAAGGTTCGCTTGACCGCTCTCGTCATTCGCCGCGGGCACCCGTTCCGTTATGCGCTTGTGCGTCCGGCCGTCTCGGTGACAGGCCTGGTGAAGGCCATTGTCGAGGATGCCGGAGAAAGCTTTGGCGAGGTCTCGAATGCCATCGTGCAGGCGCTTGCTTCCGGAGAGAGCAACCCGAAGCGCTCGGCCGCAGCAATAGCTGTTCTTACCGCCTCGGCGAAGACGGACGGATGGATCGAGGTCATGGGCTCCCTCGATACCGGCGAAGTCTTTCTTCAAGGATGGGCCCATAGCCTTCCGGACGACCTGAGCCATGTCGTCGTTTCACATGGCAGCTTCGGTCCTGCCGAGCTTCGCAGCGCGGGTGTCGAGCGCAGTGACCTCGGTGGTGTGGGCAGGGGATTCGTGGCACTCCTGAGCACATCCAAGGATTCCATCTCCCCGGAGAAGCTCCAGAAGGTGTTCTTTCGGACCAAGGACGGCTGGCGGACCCTCGATGTCTACGAGCGTAAGGTCCTGCTGCCGACCACCGACGTGCCGGCTCACATCCGCGATGGGATGCCGCGAGCGAGTGCTACTCCGGAGACGATGTCGATTCTGCGCAGGGCAGGGGAGCGCTTCGATGGGCGCGACACGGTCTCGACGCTCAAGCAGTCCGTTCGCATGGGCATGGACATGGTCGTGGAGATCCCTGGCGGCGGCCTGCTCGTCGCCGGCTGGATGCTCGACCCCGAGAGGCTGGTCCAATCGGTCACCCTGCGGGCCGGCAGCGCTTCGGCACGGGTGGAGAATACCTGGACGCGGCTTCCGCGGCCGGACGTGTCCACCGCCTTTGCCCAGAACGAGCTGTTCGCCGGACGTCTTGACCCTCAGCGCCACGACCACGGCTTCCTGGCCTTCGTGCCGGGATTGTCCGCGGCTGGCGACGCCAAGGTCTACTTCGAGCTCGAGGTGGATTCCGACGACGTCGCGTTCTATCCGCTCCAGGTCGTGCGGGCGATGTCCCGTCGGACACTTGAGCGTTTGGTGTCCCCCCTCGATCCGCGCACGGCCGCTGCCGCCGTTGCCATTGAGCGCCACATCGGCCCGATGATGCAGGCGACCGAGCATCCGGCCCCGCGCATCGTCGAGACCCGTGATTTCGGGTTCGACGACGCCTCCGCCACCAAGGCCCTGGTCGTCGGAGCGGGCGCTGACGCGGAGGAGGTCGGCGTGACCCTGGCGCTGCTGGCCCTCGATCCCGAGGCCCGCAACGTCCCGGTGATCATCTCGGCGCCGATCGAGGCTTTTGGCACCATCGCGGCCGAGGTCGAGCGGCTCGCCCGCTTTTACCGGATCGGCCTGCGCCTCATCGCCTCCGAGGGAGTGCAGGACAGCTGCGATGCCTTCGAGGCGGCCGTGAACGCCACCAAGGCCGAGGCGCTCGTGTTCCTGTCGGCCGGAGTGCTGCCGCATAAGGCAGGCTGGCTGTCGGGCCTGGAGAGGGCCTACCGCAAGCGCGGCGGCAAAGCGCTGGTCAGCCCGACAATCGTCTTCGAGGACGACTCGATCTGCTTTGCCGGCACCTCGGTCGACGAGGACGGCAAGGGGCTGGCCGACCGCTACCTGGGCTATCCCCGCGACGTCGTTCGCGGAGCCGAGGCGACCGAGGTCATCGCCGGCACCACGGCCTGCTGCATCGTATCCCGCAGCGCGATCGAGACGGCCGGCGGGTTCACCCGGTCCTACCTCGGCACAAGCGACAAGGGACGCGACCTGTGCCTCAAGCTGCGCCTCGCCGGCACGCCGTCGGTATGGCTGCCCGATGTCGAGATGGTCTCAGCCGACGGCAATGCCTTGGCGGGCCTGCCCTGGAGGCGGCTGGCCCAACGTATCGACCGCTGGAGTTTCGACCGCAAGTGGTCGCTCCTTATCAACAACATGAACCAGTAAGGCGAAGACAATGCCCCAGAAGCATTCCCCTCGCGTCCTGATCGTTTCACACGGTCATCCGAGTTTCTCGCTTGGTGGCGCCGAAATCGCCGCCTACAACCTCCACAAGGGTCTCAACAAGATCGGCGGTGCGGAGTCACGTTTTCTTGCACGGGTCGGCTATCCGGTCGTGCGCCACAGCGGCACAGCGCTCATGAGCCTGCGCCAGAAGGAGGGCGAGTTCCTCTATCACGCTGACGAGTACGACCACTTCCTGCTCTCCAACCGGAACACTGAGGAGGTCGAACGCGACTTCATGCGTGTGATCAATGATCTCAAGCCGGATGTGGTGCACTTCCACCACTTCATCGGCCTGGGACTCGAGACGATCTATGCCGTCCGCCGCTGCCTGCCTGACTGCGTGATCGTGATCACGTTCCACGAGTTCCTCTCGATCTGCCACCATCACGGCCAGATGGTGAAGACGGGCGGCACGAAGCTGTGCCACCGCTCGTCGCCGGGCGACTGCAATGCCTGCTTCCCGGACATCTCGCCGGCCCGCTTCCTGCGCCGCGAGAACTTCGTGCGCGGCCTGCTGCAGGTCGCCGACTACTTCGTCTCGCCGAGCCAGTTCCTCGCTGACCGCTACATCGACTGGGGTCTTGATGCCGCGAAGATGATCGTGATCGAGAATGGTCTCGACATCGCCGCCCCGACGCCTCCGCGCGAGCTGCCGAAGAAGGGCCGTCGCTCCCGCTTCGCCTATTTCGGACAGATCACCCAGTTCAAGGGCGTGGACGTGCTGTTGGATGCAGTCACCCGTATTCCTGAAGCCATCTGGGGCGACGACGCGCAGCTCATGATCTTCGGCGGCAACCTCGAACGTCAGCCCAAGCCCTTCCAGGAGAAGATCAAGGATCTCGTCGAGAAGGCCGGCAACCGCGTCCGGTTCTACGGCGCCTACCAGAACAGCGAGATGCCACGCCTGATGCGCAACATCGACTGGACGATCATCCCGTCGATCTGGTGGGAGAACTCGCCGATCGTCATCCAGGAGGCGTTCTACCACGGCCGCCCGATGATCTGCTCGAACATCGGCGGCATGGCGGAGAAGATCACCGACGGCGTCGACGGCATGCATTTCCGCGTCGGCTCATCGGAGGATCTCGTCGACCGCATGACCGAGGCGCTGACGAATCCCACCTTGTGGGACCGCCTGCGGGCTGGGATCAAGACGCCGATCAACTACGAGGAATGCGCCAGGCTGCACCTCGACCTCTACCGTGAGATTGCCGAGGACCGGGTGAAGTCGGAAGGCCCGATTGCCCTCTCGGCTTAACGCAGTCGAATCTAAAGCAATTTAATTTATTGAAGAGACATCGAAATGAAGCGCATCCTTGTCATCAGCCCGTCGGGCGAGGTTTACGATCACGACAACGTTCGCTGGTACAACTACCGTGATATCCAGCGCAGCATCAGTCACTACCACAACATCGGCGACGCCTTCGTCTTCGACTCGTCGCTCAAGCTCCTGAACTACGATAAGCTCGATGCACTCGAGATCGCAAAGCCCGATTTCAAGGACATCGATCGGATTAATGCCGAATACGATTATGTCTTCCTGCGTGGCTCGAACTACATCCATCAGGATATGGACTGGGAGAACGCGACCGAGGTCCTCAAGCGCCTGAAGATCCCTGTGATCGCTTGGGGCATCGGCGCCCAGGCACCCGTGAAGGGCAAGCTGGAGCTGTCCGACCAATCGAAGCTCATGCTCCGTCTGATGGCCGACTCGACCACGTCCGTTGGCGTGCGCGGCGCGTACTCGGCTCAAGTCCTGTGGGATCTCGGCATCAAGAACGTACGCATCGTCGGCTGCCCGACCGCGTTCCGTCGCAATACCCCTGACCTCGAGATCAAGCTGCGTCCGCTGGAGCAGATCAAGACGGCGGGCGTCACGCTGCGCCGCGAGGTGTCCGGCACCTATGCCCAGGACATCGAGCAATACCTGACCTTCCACCGTGACATGGTGAAGGACCTGGCCAAGCGCTTCGATGTCGTCCTCATGGCGCAGGGCGAGGTTGAGGAGAAGAAGATCGTGTTCGGCACCCCCGAGCAGCGTGAGGAGGGTATCGCGGCGCTCAAGGCCAACGAGTGGGTCCGCAAATGGTATCTCGACGACGAGATGGAGAAGCTGCACCGCGAGCGCCTTTTCTACTCTGACGTCGTGGCCGACTACGAGGCCCTCGTCCAGCAGAAGGACATAGTTCTGGGCTACCGTCTGCACGGCAACCTGATGGCCTTGGCCAACGGCACGCCGTCGATCTACTTCACCTACGACAGCCGTACGGTGGAGTTCGCGGAGACCTACCAGATCCCAAGCTTCGATGTGTTCTCGGGCAAGAAGTTCAAGCTCGAGGACTACTGGGATCAATCGCTGTTCGACAAGTTCAACCGCGCCTACCGCTTCATGTACCGCGAGATGCGCCAGTTCCTGGTTGAGAACAATGTCGACACCAAGATGGTCGACGTAATGGCAAAGCCGGCGTCGCCGACGGCCCTGAGGGCGGCCTAAGCCCGAGGCTTATCCGATCACAGTTTCCCCGCCGGTTCTTCCTCCCTCGGCGGGGCGCTCGGCATCCCCCTTGTTCTGGGCTTGGGGGATGCCGCAGCACACTTTCCGAATCCCAACAATCGGGAACAATTTCATTGCCCTCATTAAGGGCCAAAAGTACGAGGCATTTTAAATGACTGTATTGGTCACTGGAGGCGCCGGATACATCGGCAGCCACATGGTTCTCGCCCTAGTCGATGCCGGCCAGGATGTTGTCGTTCTCGACAATCTGAGCACCGGTTTCCCATGGCAAGTGCATCCCAGGGCCCATTTCGTTCAAGGGGATGTCGGCGACGAGGGATTGGTGAATGAGCTCATTCAGGAGCACGACATCGGTGCCATTGCACATTTTGCGGGTTCGATCGTCGTGCCGGATTCCGTGACGGATCCGCTGGGCTACTACTTCAACAACACAGTCAAGTCGCGCGCCCTGATCGCCGCGGCCGTTCGCAACAAGGTAGATAAGTTCATCTTCTCGTCGACCGCGGCAGTGTACGGCGATGCGAAAGAGAGCCCGATCTCGGAGACCACGTCGCTTGCGCCGGTTTCCCCCTACGGCACGTCTAAGCTGATGACGGAGATGATGCTGCGGGACGTATCTGCGGCCCATCCGTTCCGCTTCGTTGCCTTGCGCTACTTCAATGTCGCCGGTGCCGACCCGCAGTGCCGGAGCGGTCAGTCGTCCAAGCGCGCCACCCATCTGATCAAGGTCGCGACGCAGGCCGCCTTGGGCGAGCGCAGCCATATCGACCTGTTCGGGACCGATTACCCGACCCGCGACGGCACCTGCCTGCGCGATTACATCCACGTTTCGGATCTAGCCAATGCCCACCTCCTGGCCCTCGATTACCTGCGGGCGGGCGGCGAGAGCACGGTGATGAACTGCGGCTATGGGAACGGATACTCGGTTCTCGAGGTCGTCGCGGCCGTCAAGCGCGTGGCCGGCGTGGACTTTGAGACACGTCTCGTTCCGCGCCGGGCGGGTGATCCGGCGACGTTGATCGCCGCGGCCGACAAGATCCGCCAGACCCTCGGGTGGGAGCCGAAGCTCGATGATCTCGACACGATCATCCGGCATGCGCTCGCCTGGGAAGACTCGCTCACCAAACGGCTCAAGCAGGCAGCCTAAGAGTTGGCTGACTGGTAACGCAACTATCGGCCCGTCGCCATTGGGCGGCGGGATAACGCGATATTCTCGAGTTCCAACGGGATTTGAGAACATCGCTTCATTTGGGAGCCCTTATGGAAAAGACGAGAAGCTGGCTGGCCGACCGCCCTGATGTCGTCCGGAAGATCACCTTTCGCCTGATGCCGTTCGTCGGCCTCATCTACCTGATCGCCTACATCGATCGGCAGAATGTGAGCTTCGCCAAGCTCCAGATGGTCTCCGATCTCGGTCTGAGCGAGACCGCCTATGGGCTTGGGGCGTCGCTGTTCTTCATCGGCTACTTCTTCTTCGAAGTGCCGAGCAACGTCATTCTCGAGAAGATCGGCGCGCGCCTGTGGTTCGCCAGGATCATGATTTCCTGGGGTCTGGTTACGGTCGCGCTCGCGTGGACCAACAGCCCCACGATGTTCTACATCCTGCGCTTCCTTCTCGGGGCCTGCGAGGCCGGGTTCTTTCCCGGCGTCCTCTACCTCCTGACGCTCTGGTTCCCCCACGCCTACAGAGCCCGGATGGTCGGCACGTTCATGCTCTACAGCGCCGTCGCCAATGCCATCGGCGCCCCGGTCAGCGGCATGTTGCTCGATCTCGATGGCCTCCTCGGCTACCAGGGCTGGCAGTGGGTCTTCATCGTCACGGGGCTCCCGGCCGTGCTGATGGGTTTCGTGACGCTTGCCTACCTCGATGACAAGCCTGAGACCGCCAAGTTTCTCTCGCTCGACGAGAAGGAATGGCTGCGCCGGACGCTGGCTCACGAGAATCAGAGCATGCAGAAGACGAGCCACGGCAACCCATTCGCGACGCTTTTGGACCCGCGCGTCCTGCTGATGGCGTTCTACTACGTGTTCTTCCCGCTCTCCGCCTACGGCCTGAGCTATTGGCTGCCGACGATCGTCAAGGACTTCGGCGTCTCAAACACGATGAACGGCTTCATCAACGTCATACCATGGATCGCTGTAGCGATTGCCCTGGTGGTTGTGCCTCGGATGGCTGCCAAGGCGAAGGGCAGCGAAACCCCGTACATCGTGGTGCCGGCTCTGCTTGGAGCGACGTGTCTGGTCCTCAGTGTCTACGTGCCTAGCAACACCTTGAAGTTTGTCTTCCTCTGCGGCGCGGCGGCCGGCATCTTCTCGGCGCAGCCCGTGATGTGGAGCCTGCCGTCGAAGTTCCTGACGGGCGCATCGGCCGCAGCGGGTCTCGCAGCGATCAACAGTGTGGGCAATCTCGGGGGCTTCATCTCCCAAAATGCGGTTCCGTGGATCCGCGACACGACGGGGAGCACGATTGCACCGATGCTGTTCCTGGCCGCGTGCCTGGCTGTCGGCGGGATGATGACCATTGTCGTCCAGGCTGCAATCCGGCGGGGTCAGAGCAATGAGGGTAGGGCGCTCAAAGGCGGCCAAGCAGCCTGAGCCCGCATTGTGCATGCGGAGCCTTTGAAATGACCAAGGAAGGAGCACTTGTAAAATGACGACTCCCACGAATCTCGAATCCTATTTTCTTCAGCTCGTAAACCAGACCCGAGCCCAGGCTGGGGTCAAGGCTCTCTCGTTCGACGGCGAGTTGCTCGATTCCTCGGACGCGCACAGCGCCTGGATGGACCAGTCGGACACCTTCTCCCATACGGGCGTGAACGGATCGAGCGCAGGGCAGCGCATGTCCACGGCCGGCTACGGCTGGCAGGGCTGGGGTGAGAATATCGCCTACGCCAGCGGCAGCCTGAACGAGGCGACGGTCCAGAAGCTGCACGACATGCTCGTGAACTCGCCCGGTCACTACGCCAACATCGTCAACGGCAAGTTCGAGGAAATCGGGATCGGTCTGAAGGAAGGCACGATCAACGGCTACAAGGTCGTCTTCGTGACTCAGAATTTCGGCACCCCGAATGCCGCCGAGCGCGCAG
>Ga0182742_1002893_pt1 | contig 17951 bp, 16 predicted proteins | sample eDN5th37CBELigMG_FD_128880 | JGI IMG/M metagenome (GOLD analysis project Ga0182742, IMG submission 128880) | Enriched Miracle-Growth compost microbial communities from Emeryville, California, USA - eDNA 5th pass 37_C BE-Lig MG (version 2)... ...
CCCCCTACAATGTCTTGGTCAGGGCGTCGGTGATCTTGGATGTTCACCCTAGACTGGTGCCGGGCTGGTCCTCTGCTGGCCCGCAAGTTCCTTGAGAAAGGTATTGGTCCACCAGGCAATGTCGTAGCGCCGAAGCACATCCATCATCCCCCGCCAGCGGGCGATCCGCTCGGCCCTGTCCATGTGGAGGGCCTCGTTGATGGCCTCAGCAACCTCGACCTTGTCGTTGGGGTTGACGATGAGCGCGCCGCCGAGCTGCTCGGCGGCGCCGGCGAACTTGGACAGCACCAGCACGCCGGGATCCTCCGGATCCTGCGCGGCTACGTATTCCTTCGCCACGAGGTTCATGCCGTCGCGCATTGGCGTAACCAGTCCCACTCGGGCAATCCGATAGAGACCTGCCAGCACGCCGCGGGGGTAGGCGCTCGACACGTAGTGGATCGGCACCCAGCCGGGTTCGCCGTGCGCCCCATTGATCCGGCCGAGGGTCTCACTCACGGTCCGGCTGAGCGCGGCATATTCGGGCACCTCGGCGCGGCTCGTGGGAGCGATTTGAAGATAAGTCACTCGGCCGCGCTGATCGGGATTGCTGATGAGAAAGCGCTCGAAGGCTTCCATTCGCTCGGGGATGCCCTTGGAGTAATCGAGGCGGTCGACCCCGATGATGAGGCTGCGTTCGCCGAGGCTGGCGACAGTCTGCTTGAGCAGGCGATGGTTGGCGGGGCGGCGGGCCGCCTGCTCAAAGCCGTTCATGTCGATGGCAATGGGAAAGGCCTTCACCCGTGTCTGGCGGCCATCGAGGACGATCACATCGGATCTGCGCGGGGCGGCATCGAGCTCCTGAAGGATGCCGCGCCGGAGGTTGTCCGCATCCCGCTCCGTCTGCACGCCGACGAGATCGTAGTCCGTGATCGCACGCAGCAGGTCCCGGCTTCCAGGCAACGTTCCGACGACCTCCGGAGCGGGCCAGGGGATGTGGTGGAAGTATCCGATCCGGTTGGCCAGGCCCAGCACGCGCAGCTCAGAGGCGAGCGGGATCAGATGATAATCGTGCACCCAGATGAGATCGTCCGGCCGGATCAGCCGCGCTAGCGCTTTCGCGAAGGTCCGGTTGACCCGCAGGTATCCGGCATAGTCGGCGCGGGAGAATTCCGACAGGCCGATCCGGTAATGCATCACGGGCCAGAGCGCCCGATTGGCAAAGCCGTTGTAGTATTCCTGGCGATCCGTAGAGGTCAGGTCCATCAGGGCATAGCGTACGTGACCCTTGTCGATCATCTTCGGCTCGGCGGAGGGCTGGGCCGCGACTTTGCCGCTCCAGCCGAACCATAAACCGTCCTGGCGCTGAAAGGCTTCGCGCAGGGCAACCGCCAGACCGCCAGCGGAACCCTTACCGGTGGGATCGGGGACCGAGACCCGATTGGAGACAACGACGAGGCGGGGCACAAAGCTCTCCGGTTTGTTCCGAGATAGGCTTTGTGAAGGTATTCGATCCCGGCTTGTCTTGTCATTCATTTCCGATCGAGAGAGAGCTGCTTCTCGCATGCCAAAAGGCCCAGCAGACCGCTGAGGACCTCAAGCGTCTCAACGAAACTCTGGAGGAGAGGGTGGCTCAAGAGGTCGCCGAGCGCCGGAAAGCCGAGGCGGCGATGCGCCAATCCCAGAGGATGGAAGCGGTGGGCCAACTCAGGGGGCGTGGCGCACGACTTCAACAACCTGCTCACGGTCATCAAATCGTCGACCGATCTCCTCAAGAGACTAAACCTGTCGGAGGAGCGATGGGCCCACTATGTCGCTGCGATCTCCGATACCGCGGACCGAGCCGCCAGGCTCACGAGCCAGCTTCTCGCGTTCGGCCGGCGCCAGCCCTCAAGCCAGAGACGTTCGATGCCGGCCAGTCCGCCCGGATGCTCACTGACATGATCGGCACGCTGACCGGCACGGATCCAGATCATCACCTACCTGCCCCGCGTTTTAGCCGCTCCCGGTGTGGCCGCTTCAGAGGAGGAGACCACCGAAGGCGGGTACGGCACTTGTGTGTTGGTGCTCGAGGACAACCGGGATGGCGGCACCTTCGTGACGCAGACCCTGGAAGAGTTGGGCTGCCCCACGAAGTGGGTCGAGAGTGCACAGGCCGCGCTCCACGAGCTAGCGACGTCTCCGAGCACCCCTGATATGATGTTCTCGGACGTGGAGATGCCGGGCATAAAAGTGTGGAGTTGGCGCATAACGTGCACCGGCTCTACCCCGATCTGCCACTGGGGCTGACGAGCGGATACAGCCACATGCTCGTTGAGGGTGGGCACCGGTTCGAACTGTTGCAGCAGCCCTATTCCGTTGCGGCGTGCATGTGTCGGGGGTGTGCTGATCGATCAACGCACGCTCGTCCAGGCCTTTAGCCAGCGCGTCACGTCTTTTCCTTCGCGATCTTGTCCAATCAACCCGTCAGGCCGGACCGTTCTATAAGGCTCAGTCATGGGGTAGCTTTCCGAGCAAATGGTCGAAATCGGCCAGCACACGGTCGATCAGTTCACGGCGGCGTAGATCGCTTGCATCCAAGCTCTGCGCGAAGAGGCCGAGCAAATAGCGTGCCTTCTCAACCGCCTCGTGCCAATCGGCAGCAGGTGCGGCGGCCAGCAGATCTTCTAGAGCGGCTTGTCTGGTGCGCAGTGCTTCCTGATCGGCTTCGACCTCTGCCCGGAGACGTCGAAGGTCGGTGGCTTTCTGAGCTGCCATGCCGCGATGCGCATCAAGATCGGTTGGTTGGTCAACCATAGTAAGCCTCCTCCTGCGGGTTGTGAGGTGGACCTGTTGGGAGCGATGTGACCACATCCCTGCGTTTACCTCCGCGTCGGTCGTTGTCAGGCTCGCTCCGTGAGCAGTCGTGTCAGCGTCCTGGCTTGCTGAGTGCTCTGGCCCAGCGGTTCGGGCCTCACGAGGTGCCACCCATGGGCTCGAAGGGCCCAAGCAACGTCGGAGAGGCTACCGAGCGGCTCATGTGGCCACGCTGACTCGCCCGTAGGTGTGAGAACCATAAACTGTCGTGACGCCTTCATGCCCACGCGAGCAACGTACAAGGCCTCATCGCCCTGACGAAGCAGGGCAACAGGATCATAGACCTGCGATCCGCGAAAGAAGGTATCGGCGCTTGTCAATTGGTTCATACTTGGGCCGTGATCTCGCTCTCGCGCACGGCGCGCTCGCCGAAGCCGGTCGACCTGATGCGGTACGAGACTTCCCCGGTCTGATCTGCTGGCATAAGGCGCGTCACCTCATAGATGCCGCTTGTGGTTGCGCGCTTGTCCGAGAAGTTCGGATGGGTGATGCGGACCAACTGGCGGAGTTTATATTTGTGGGACATTTATTTCTCCTGGAGCCCGACTGCTCATCGGGTAGGGCAGGGCGGATAACCGCTGCTGCGTAATTGCGGGTGCAAACAAAAAGCCGCCCCACAAGGAGCGGCTTCAAGGACTGGCGGCACAGGCCTATGTCCTGTACCGGTCATCGGCGATTACGCCGTTTCGATGTTGTTGACGGCGATCTTGCCGGAGCGGCGGTCTTCCGCCGTGTCGAAGGCAACCTTCTGGCCTTCGACAAGGTTGCGCATGCCGGCGCGCTCAAGAGCAGTGGCGTGGACGAACACGTCCTTGCTCCCGTCGTTCGGTTGGATGAAGCCGAAGCCCTTCATGTCGTTGTAGAATTTTACTGTGCCCGTGATCATGGGGATACCTTTCGCGATTGCTGGATGCACGTGAGGGAAGGCGCGCAAAAGCGCGACCTCAACTCGGTTCTCGATGTATTGGTAAGAAAGTCCGAACGTGCGCCCGGCAATGCCAAAGGCGAAACGACCCGATTGTCCGGCCAAAAAACGATAAAAACTATATAGGCCTTTTCCAGAACAATAACAAGTTCTGCAAGTCTTTTTATTTAGATTATAAGAAAACGCACTTTTCATAACGATTTGAGGACGGAGACGTGTTCGGAGGCTTCATTGTTGATCAGTAAAGCTCGTACACATTCACCTACTCCCGCACGCTTAAGCATGCGGATAGTATGACAGACTGGATTTGCCCCTGTCACGTTCACAGGACAAGATCTAGTCCTCGGCACTCGCAATGCCGGAACTGAGTGGAGCACGGGTAAACTCCGGAGATCCGACACTGTAGTTGATCATCCAAAGGCAAAGTCCAAGGCCAATAAGAAAGGCAGACCAGTTCAGGACTCCTGTGACCCAGCCGGGCGATTTTGCCGGGGTAGCCGGTGACTTTTCGCGGATCGGAGGCATGTCGACTGGCATGGCAGGTCCTTCGCTAGACGTTCTCAGGGTTGGTTTGACGGCCTGGATCAAGATGCTCAGGACTTTGTCCGCGTGAGAGGCGGCGTACAGGATCCGATCATCCGCTCATTATACCAGAGTTGCACTATACCAGAGTTGCACTATACCAGAGTTGCACTGGGCTCGTTTGGGCAAGACTGCACGCCCACTCCCGAGCTTGCATTTCACTGTCGCAAACCAAGGTCTTAACGGTGGCGAGGCCGGTGGACGGGTCCAGGATAACCGCTTGGTAGGGCTGTCTTGATCTTGATGAGTTGTTCATAGCACACCTCAGAGCCTAAGGCACTTCGAGGTGCAGGAACGCGCCCAAAAGGATAACGGTCGACTAAGGAGCCGCTGATCTTTGTAGATGGTGGGCCGGTCGCCCTTTGGAAAGGCCACTCCTGCAACGGAGCTTATGGGGAGCTTGAAAAAGGGTTCCAACTTGAGCGCAACAGCAGCAGTCACTCTTAAGTGACTGGGCACTGGCGCAATCACCAACCGTTGTTGCCAGGCGTGTGATAGGCTTCAATATTCAACCCTTTGCGGAGCCGACCGATGCGCATTCTGATGGCCCTTTTCCTTTTGGCTCCGTTTCTTGTCTCTCAGGTTGCCCAAGCACAGGGGCCGGCGGGTGAAGCGGCAGGGGGGACGGCAACCAGGGGCTATACCGAAGAGGAAAGCGCGGCTATGGCTGACGCTGCGCGTAAAAAGGCCGAAGCCACTGAGCGTGCGAGGGATGCCAAGCTGAGAAGAGCTACCAGGAGTATCTGCATTGGCTGCTGAACTGACTCCACCTCTTCGATGATGTGATTGATGTGCCTCCAGGTCTTGGAGCATTTGCTGTTGAGGGAGTTTCAAGTGCTGCTCCGTACGGTTTCACTTCCACTTGCCTTCGTAGCGGAACTCCGAAGCTGATTTGAGCTGATCGCGAGTGGCGTTCATGGTCGCCTGCCATTTGTGATCACTTTCCACAGATCGGATCGAGATCGCGGATGGGTCCACGGCTACGTATCGCGGGCGGCTCTCCAGAACCTCACCAGTCGATAACACGACCCTGATGATCTCACCGCCCTCGAAGACGACGTCTTCGATCTTGCCCATGCCTTCACCACTGGCGGTTTGAATGTTCCGGCCGATACGCGTCGAACTCAGGATGGCGTTGCTGCCGATCGCAATGAACTGCGGCGCATTCGGCGGTCATGAGCCGACGTTCATCGGGCGTCTGGAAGGTGAAATTTTGACCCCAACCCGACTTCTGCGCCTCTCGCATGAATCCAACATCATCGGTAGCCGGGGGATCTCCTGCGCGAGCCTTTCTCGCGCTCCTGGCCATGGTCGTGCGATCGCCAAGGTCGCGCGCAGGCCCGTGGTGAGGGCTCTCACGCCCGATTCACGGTGAGGCGCGGCAGGCGAGCATCGATTGGCCATCGGGACACGAGTTCCGGTGGCGGCACGGGGAATACGATCCCGTCCTAGGCGACCGCGAAGGTTACCGTTCTGCACGGGACCTGTTCAGAGCGCCTTGAAGAAGTCATCCCGGACAGTCGTCATGCCCATGAGCTTCCGGTACAATGGCCCGGCGCAGAGGAGGCGACGATGGACATCGGCGCATGGCTCCAGTCCCTCGGCCTCGGACAGTACGAGGCGGTGTTCCGCGCCAATGCTGTCGATGCTGAGATTCTGCCTGATCTCGGCGAGCCCGACCTGGAGAAGCTTGGAGTGCTTCTTGGCCATCGCAAGAAGCTGCTCAAGGCTATCGGCGCGCTGCGCGACGACCCGTCTCGTGCCGTTCGTCAGGCCGGCGAAGGAATACATGTGGCTCCTGAAGCCGAGCGCCGGCAGCTGACCGTGATGTTCTGCGATCTCGTCGACTCGACCGGGTTGGCATCTCGGCTCGATCCAGAGGAAATGCATGAAATTCTCCGGGCCTTTCAGAGTGCCGTGACCGGCGAGATCGCTCGCTTTGAGGGGCATGTCGCCAAGTTCATGGGCGACGGGGTGCTCTCCTACTTCGGTTGGCCCAAAGCTCACGAGGACGAGGCGGAGCGGGCTGTGCGGGCCGGACTGGCCATCGCAGACGCGATCGCCAGCATGCCGGCCCCAGGCGGCACGCCCATGGGAGTCCGAATTGGCGTTGCCACGGGTTTGGTCGTGGTCGGCGACCTCATCGGCCAGGGCGAGGCTCGCGAGCGGGTAGTGGTCGGCGAGACCCCGAACCTCGCCGCGCGGCTGCAAGGGATCGCCCCGCCAGGAGGAGTCCTGGTGAGCGAGGCGACCCGCCGCCTGCTCGGGGCCACGTTCGATCTCGATGACTTGGGGCCGCAAACTCTCAAGGGGCTGGAATGCCCAACCCCTGCCTACCGTGTTCGGCAGGAGAGTTCCGTCGAGGGCCGCTTTGAGGCTCATCAGGCCGGGCAAGTGCTGCCCATCGTCGGCCGGGAGCAGGAGCTCTCCACGATCCTCGACCGCTGGCGTCAGGCCAGAGCAGGAGAGGGCCAATGCGTCCTGCTTATCGGCGAGGCCGGCATCGGCAAATCCCGCACTGCCCAGGCAATCCTAGAGGCTCTCGCGGACGAGCCCCTGACCATGGTGAGTTATCAGTGCTCACCCTACCACATGGGCAGTCCGCTCTGGCCTGTGATTCATTACCTGAGCCATGCGGCAGGCTTTTCCGCCCATGACGACCTGGAGCAGAGGCTCGGCAAGTTCGAGGAGTTCCTGCGCACCACCATGGGAGAGGGCACCGAGGCTGTGCAGCTCCTCGGGGCACTGCTTGGCCTGGACACCTCCGGGCGCTACCCGGCTCTCGACCTCACGCCCCAGCAGCGACGGGCGCGAACCCTGGACATCCTTGCCGAACAGGTGATCTGGCTCTCCGCCAGGCAGCCGGTGCTGCTTCGGATCGAGGATGCGCATTGGGTCGATCCCACGACCCTGGAGCTGATCGAGCAGATCCTCAGCCGGATCACTCATGTGCGGGTGCTCATGCTCCTCACCAGCCGACCCGGCTTCCAGCCTCATTTCAGCCGGCACCAGCATGTGACCTGGCTGACGCTCACCCGTCTGCGCGATCAGGACGCCAAGGCCGTCATCGAAAGTGTCGCCGGCGGAAGGACAGTGCCCGAGGAAATCATGGCAGAGCTGCTCGCCAAGACGGACGGCGTGCCCCTCTATCTGGAGGAACTCACCCGGACCGTGCTGGAGTCGGGCCTGCTGCGTCAGACCGATACGGCTTACGTGGCTGACGTACCCTTGCCGGCCCTGGCGGTGCCCTCGTCCCTACATGACTCGCTCATGGCCCGTCTCGACCGGCTCCGCCCGGTGAAAGAGGTGGCCCAGACCGCAGCCTGCATCGGCCGGGAGTTCAGCTACGAGCTTCTTGCCGCCGTGGCCTCGGTTTCTGAGGCTGAGCTGCGTGATGCCCTCGATCAACTCATCGGGGCTGAGCTGGTCTTCGGCCGGGGCGCACCACCTGCGGCGAGCTACACGTTCAAGCATGCACTCCTGCGCGACGCTGCCTACCAATCCCTGCTCAAGAGCCGGCGCGAGTTCATCCATCGGCGCATTGCCCAGGTTCTACGAGACCGCTTCCCGTCGCAGGTGGAGAGCCAGCCTGAGCTGCTGGCCCGGCACTGCACCGAGGCCGGCCTGACCGAACAGGCCATTGAGGAGTGGCGCCAAGCCGGCGAGCGCAGCGCCGCGCGATCCGCCAATCGCGAGTCCATCGGCCATTTCCAACGAGCCCTCGATCTGCTCGGGAAACTCGACCCATCACCGCAACGGGATCGTCGCGAGGCGGATCTGCGACTTGCCCAGGTGGTGCCGATGATTGCGGTGCACGGTTTCGGTTCTCCCCTGGTGGAGGCCTGTGCCTCACGGGCTCGGGACCTTGGGGCCACTCTCGCCGACTGGCCCGGCCGATTTGCGGCTCATCGGGTGGTGTGGAATTCCTGTCTCATGCGCCAGCCGGTGCCGAGAACGGTCGAGCTGGCCCGCGAACTCTACTCCCTGGCAAACGAAAACGACGACGTCGTGCGTCGTGCAATCGCCTGCCGGGCCTTGGGGTACACGCTGTTCATCGCCGGCGAGCAGAGTGAGGCCGACCATCTCCTCGAGCGGGGAGCCGTGCTGGCCGACAGCCGGCCCGAGACCGAGTTCAGGATCTATGGCGAGCAGCCGCAGATCATCTGCCGCGTCTACCGCGGGGCGGTTCACAGCCTGCTTGGGTTCCCGGAAGAGGCTGCCCGGATTGCCGAAGAGGGATTGCGGCTGGCTCGTGCGCTCAACAACCCTCACACCCTGGCCTGGGCGCTTGTTTCGACCGGCAATGCTCACAACTTCGGACGCAGCGCACGTGTCGCGGAACGGCTTGGAGCTGAGGCGATCCAGGTTTCCGGCGAACATCGTCTGCCGCAGTGGCTTGCCTTTGCGGAGGAGGTCCGCGGCTGGGCCCTGTGCCAGCTTGCAGAACATCGCGAGGGGTTGGAATTGCTGGAAGACAGTCTTCGCCGCCTGCATGCGACCGGCGCCGTTTTGCATACGTGCCGGATCGGCTGCTATTTGGCGCAAGGATACTTGCTGTCTGGCCGATTGGAGGAGGCCCGGGCGCATCTTTCAGCCGCACGCCAGCACAGCGAGACGTTCAAAGAGCACTATATGTTGGCCGAGCTTTATCGCCAGCAAGCGGCGCTGCTCCGGGCTCAGAAGGCTCCTTTCGATGAGGTGGAAGGAAACCTGCATCTGGCCATCATCACGGCTCAGCGGCAGAGTGCCCGACTCCTGGAGTTGCGAGCCGCCACCGATCTGGCCCGTCTCTGGGCGCAGAGTGGCGCGCCGGAGAGGGCATGGAGGCTCCTGCATCCCTTGTGTCGGTGGTTCCGTGATGGCATGGGGCTGCCGGACATGGAAGAGGCCCAGAATGTACTCAGTGCAATCCCTTGAAGGCATCGATGCAGAACGCTGGTGGAGGAGGGCTGGGGCGTACGCCTGATACGCGCCGAAATGGCATCTCGCAGCCTTCTTCAACACTTATCATTTCGCGAAGCAGGCTGAGCGGCGGCCCAGGACCGGGACAGCCGACCTTCCTGAGAGGTTGTGGCCTCTCTTCGTCGACCCGAAGCCGCTATCGTGGTTGCCGAAATCGTCAGCCCATCTGGAATCCTGGTGTTGACCGCGACAGAGCAACCTCCTCGTCGGTCATGTCCTCCGCAATTCCCTCGAACAGCGGCGTCGAAAGGTAGCGCTCACCGGTGTCGGGCAGCATGGCGAGGATGACCGATCCCTCAGGCGCTCTCTCGGCCACTTGCATCGCCACTCCGAACGTGGAGCCCCCCGAGACGCCCGTGAAGATGCCTTCCTTTTGGGCCAGCATCCTGGCCCATTTCATCCCCTCGGCGCCGGCAATCGGGATCAACTCGTCATAGAATTTCCGGTCGATCGCCTCCTGGAGCACGAGCGGAATGAAGTCGGGCGTCCAGCCCTGGATCGGGTGGGGTTCAAAGGCGGGGTGGCTCTCGGCCGGGGCGCCTTTCTCATCGCGACCCTGTGCGCGTCCACTTCCAATGAGTTGCGCGTTCGCCGGCTCGCTCAGAATGATTTTGGTCTCGGGGCGCTCGCGGCGCAGCACCCGTCCCACGCCGGTGACGGTTCCGCCCGTGCCATACCCGGTCACGAAATAGTCCAGCCGCTGGCCCCTGAAGTCGCCCAGGATCTCGCGCGCCGTGGTCGCCTCATGGATGTCGGCGTTGGCCTCTGTCTCGAATTGCCGGGCGAGGAACCAGCCATTCGCCTCCGCAAGCTCGACGGCCTTCCGGTACATGCCGAAGCCCTTGGCGGCGCGTGGGGTGAGCACGACCTTGGCGCCGAGCATCCGCATCAGCTTGCGCCGCTCGACTGAGAAGCTGTCAGCCATGGTCACGACCAACGGATACCCCTTCTGGGCACAGACCATCGCCAGCCCGATCCCCGTATTGCCGCTGGTCGCCTCGACCACCGTCTGGCCGGGCTTCAGCACGCCCGAGCGCTCGGCCGCCTCGATGATGCCGATGGCAAGCCGATCCTTGACCGACGCCGCAGGGTTGAAGAACTCGGCCTTGACGTAAATCGTGACGTGCTTGGGCGCGAGATTGTTGACCCGGACGCAGGGCGTATCGCCGATCGTGTCGACGACGCTATCGAACAGCTTCCCGCGACCGTCGGTGGTCCGGAGTGGAGACGTCTGGTTGTCCATGGCTGGCTCTCCTCGTGAGTTTCTCAAACATATTGAGTTGAACAGGCGGAGCCCCGGCGTGTCGGGGCGCTACAGAGGGTGGCGATTGGCAGTTCGGCATCCGGCGGTGAGCGGCGCCGACGGGCGGCATGCACACACCTCCCAGTACCGTGGAAATTGGACGCGGTGAGGGCATGAGGATCGTTCCAAAGGTGCCGCCGGAGAACACGAACCCGTACCGGGATGCTGTGTCCATGGCACGGGGCCGACCCGAGCCGAGTTTCAGCAAGAGTAGAGCGAAGGGTACATTCGCAGGGCCCGCATAAAGGCTCGGTACGACCCTTGCCGGACCATCCTGAGGTCGAGGCCCGTAGCTGACGGAGCGATTGCTCCCACGGCGAACAATGGAAGAACCCGCTTCGGCAAGTTCAGAGCCCCAGCGGGCTCGGGGTCCCGAAAGCGGACCTTCCTTCACATCGGGCCGCCCTTCCATCGGACCGCAACAGACCTTTGCTGCGATCGCTGCGCGGACCCGGTTCCTATTGAACGCAGTCCTCTCGTGCAGCGTCGCCACCAGTCCGTCTCGGTGCTATCATGAACCCGCACGGTCGCGGTGTCAGGCAGCCGGATGGTGCATGTCGCGTCGATCGCCCGGGCTTCATCCGGCGGATCTCCCGAGGGAGAGACAGCCATGGCGACTGCAAGAGCGGAGCGGCGGCTGGCCGCGATCCTGGCCGCTGACGTCGTCGGCTATTCCCGCCTCGTCGAACATGACGAGGCTGGGACGTTGTCGGCCCTGAAGGTTCTGCGCCGGGAAGTGATCGATCCGCTGCTGGCTGAGCATCAGGGCCGTATTGTCAAGCTGATGGGCGACGGTGCGCTCGTGGAGTTCAGCTCCGTCGTCGATGCCGTCGCGTGCGCGGTCGCCATCCAGAAGGGGGTTGCCGCGCGGCAGGCCGCCGTGTTGCCGGAGCACCAAATCGTCTTCCGGATTGGCGTCAATCTCGGTGATGTGATCCACGAGGTTGATGGGGATCTCTTCGGCGATGGCGTCAACATCGCGGCCCGCCTCCAAACCTTGGCGGATCCAGGCGGCATTTGCATTTCCGGCACGGCCTACGATCACCTCCAAGGCAAGCTTGACTGTGACTACGAGTATCTGGGCGAACGCGCGCTCAAGAACATGGAGCGGCCGGTGCGACTGTACCGCCCCCGTTGGGATGGTCCGAACGCACGGACGGCATCGCCCAGGCTCGCACTGCCGGACCGACCGTCCATTGCCGTGCTGCCGTTCAATGCCATGAGCGCGGACCAGGAGCAGGACCTCTTCAGCGATGGGCTCACTGAGGACATCACCACCGCGCTGTCCAAGCTCAAGGGCTTCTTCGTGATCGCTCGCAACACGATGTTCACCTATAAGGGAAAGCCCGTGGATGTGCGCGCCATCGGGCGCGAGCTCGGAATCCGCTATGTTCTCGAGGGGAGCGTCCGCAAGTCCGGCAGCCGCGTCAGGGTGACCGCGCAGCTCATCGATGCCGCCTCCGAAGCTCATCTCTGGGCCGAGCGTTACGATGGCGACCTCGGCGACATTTTCGTCATTCAGGACGAAATCACCGCAAGCATCGTCGCCCGCATCGGGCCGGAACTTCTGGCGGCAGAGCATGCCCGCGAGAGCCCCAAGCCACATCATGGCCTTGATGCTTGGGAATGTGTCGTGCGGGCGGTGTTCCTGTGTTCCCAGTTGTCTGAGGAGAGCAGCCGGAAGATGCTCCCCCTGCTTGATCGGGCCATCGGACTGGCTCCCGATTATGCCCAGGCGCTCGCCTTGAAAGGTTGGATTACAATGTGGCGCGCGTTCCAGGGGTGGGAGGACATGGGCTACGCCCTGGCGCTTGCCAGAGATGTCATTCAACAGGCCATTGCCGCCGACGACAAGGAACCGTGGGCTTACCTTGCGCAGACAATGACGGCCTATGCGACGCGTGATGATACCCTGGCGATGGCAGCAGTCAGCCAGGCTGTCGCGCTCAACCCCAACTCCGCGTTTGCACACGGCCAGTTGGGACTTGCGCATGCCAACGGGGGCCGCGCGGCGGAGGCCATTCCTTGCATCGACTGCGCCCTCAGACTGAGCCCGCGCGAGGCTTTTCTCGGCGACTTTCAGTTCTACTACGCCATGGCTTACTTCCAGGGCGCGAATTACGAGCTTGGATTGAGTTATGCGCGGGAGGCGCATCGCTTGCGGTCCGGTCACGCCTACCCGCTGATCATCGGCACGACCTGTGCCGGACTCCTGGACAACCAGGAGGCTGCCACAGACTTGCTCGGGCGGCTCAAGTCGCTCGTCCCTGACATCTCACGGGACTGGGTCGGAGCAACATCTTGTTTCGTCCGCGCCGAGGATCGGGCACGCCTGATCGAGGGACTGGCCCAAGCCGGCCTGGACTAACGGGTTGGATTGTCCTTGAGAACCGATCGCTTACCGCTGAGGAGCGTTCCTGGCAGCATGTCTCGACGACTTGCGGAATTGTGCTGCGTAGGAGCCCATCTCGCGTCCTCCCCAACAAAGTTGCCAACACGAAGGTCGCTTCAGCTATCGCTGAAATGCTCCCCGCGATTGGCTCATCGCGGGTAATGGTATCCAGACCCTGGACGGCGTGGTTCAAGTCTGGTGGCGTTTGTTGTCGTATGCCGACCAATGCAGCGGTGATCCAGTCACACGGAATGGTCCGTTCCATTGTGGCATTCCGCGAATTGAACTTGTGAACCAGGAATGTCCGTTCATGGCACGGGGCCGGCCTTAGCCATAGTTCGGCTATGCTGGGATGAGCGGACGTTGGTTCGGACCCGTTCAATCAACGATCCCGAGCCTAAGGGAATGTTTTGACCTGATGGCAATGCTGGCGTGACCGTGAAGCTTTTGGCTGAGGTTGCCGACGTCACAGGCGGCAACTAGTGCTTGCTAAGGGAGTGTTGGGGCCTCATGTAGTCGAATGAAAGGCTCTCGCGGTCGTGCCAGAGCTTCCCCGCATGACTTCTCCGCCCCAAAACCGTTCCGGAACCCTTGGTGTTGATCTCCTCTGTCCGTCTGCACCGCCTGCTGCTGGTAGCTTCGCTTCTTGTGCCAGCTCTCGTCTTCGTCGCCGCGGCAGTCTGGAACCGCCTGGAGGTCCTCCGTGAGAGTGATGAGACTATCTTCCGCACGACTGCGATCCTGCACGAGCACGCCCATAAGGTGTTCGATACGGTCGATCTGGTGATCGGACGGGTTGAAGACCGAACCCATGGAATCCCCTGGGACGCGATTGCTGCCCCGGAGACCAGTGCCTTTCTCCAGAGGATCAAGGCTCCCTTGGAGCAGGTTGTCTCGATCTGGATCACGGATGCCACCGGGCATGTGCGTGCGGGCAGCCAGCCGTGGGATCCTGCCGTCACCATCGATGAGCGCGAGTGGTTTCAGGCGCAACGCGGGCAGGATGCTGGCACCTTCATCAGCGCTCAGTTCCAGGGCAAGGCCACCCGCGCCGCCTCCTTCGCGGTCAGTCGCCGCCGCTCGACCCCGGACGGGCACTTCGACGGGATCATTCACGTGGCGCTTAGCCCCGAGTACTTCCGCCGCTTCTTCCAGGAGGCCGTGCCGCCCGGGCCGAGTGCCGCCGCTCTGATCCGCCAGGATGGCGCTATCCTGGCCCGTGCTCCCGCCCAGGTGACCTATACCCGGTTGGGACCGGACGACATCCTTATGCGCAGCATCGCAGCCCGGCTCGATGGCGGCGTCAGGGTCGGGGTGTCCTCGACCGACCAGCGCGAGCGGCGCTATGCCTATCGGCAGGTAGGAGCCTACCCGGTCTATGTCGCTTTCGGCGTCGACGCTGATGTTGTCATGGGGCGGTGGTACCGCAACCTCCAGCTCTATGGCGCCGTGGCGCTCCTGTCGGCCCTGACGCTTCTGCTGGTCTCGGGGCTCGCCCTGCGCAGGGCTAAGGCGGAGCAGGAGGCGCTGGTCCGACTCCGGCACGAGAGTGAGCAGCGTCATGCCGCTGAGCAGCGCCTGCTGCAGGCGCAGAAGATGGAGAGCATCGGTCAGCTCACGGGTGGTGTGGCCCATGACTTCAACAATCTGCTGGCAGTGATCCTCGGAAACCTCGAACTGCTGCGCAAGCGCATTGGGGATGATGATCGTTCCAAGCGGCTGCTGGAGGGAGCGTTCCAGGGTGCCCAGCGCGGGGCTGCTCTGACCCAGCGGCTGCTGGCTTTCTCCCGCCGTCAGGATCTCACCCCTCAAGCCATCGACGTGCCGCGGCTCGTATCCAGCATAACGGACCTGCTTGCCCGCTCGCTGGGACCGAGCATCCAGATCGTGACCCGGTTCCCATCAGGCCTACCGTCGGTCAAGGTTGATCCGAACCAGCTCGAGATGGCGTTGCTGAACCTGGCGGTGAATGCCCGTGACGCCATGCCGACCAGCGGCACGATCACCATCTCGGCGCGGAGAGAAGAAGTGGCCGTCGGGAACGACCACAGCTTGAGCCCGGGCTCCTACGTGTGCGTGTCGGTGAGCGATACCGGCACGGGCATGGATGAAGCCACCCTGGCCCGTGCCATCGAGCCCTTCTTCACGACCAAAGGCGTTGGCAAGGGCACAGGCCTGGGCCTGTCGATGATCCATGGTCTCGCAGTCCAGTCCGGCGGCACCTTGAAGTTGAAGAGCGAGGCGGGGAAGGGCACGACGGCCGAGATCTGGCTGCCCCAGAGCGAAGCGATTGCAGCGGCGCCAGCAAGCGGCGATAAAGCCCGCCCCGAGCATCGCGCCTGCACGGTGCTGCTGGTCGAGGATGACCCCCTGGTGATGAGCGGCTCCGCTGCGATGCTGGAGGATCTCGACCACAGCGTGGTGGAAGCCTCCTCAGGCGAGGAAGCTCTTCGGCTCCTGCGGGAAAATGCTTCGATCGACCTGGTTGTGACCGATCATGCCATGCCCGGGCTGACAGGCTTGGAACTGGCGGAGCAAATCCGGGTAGAGTGGCCTGATATGCCGATCCTGCTGGCCAGTGGTCATGCTGAGCTGCCGGAACGGGCCGGGCTGGCCGTTCCGCGTCTGACGAAGCCATTCCGGCAGGATGAACTGGCGAGCGCGATAGCGGCGCTCGTCACCCCAGCCTGTGAGCCCATCCACGCGGTGCCCTTCCGCAGATCGTAAGTGGTCGTTCAGCAGACCACGACGGTTGCTTTCGTAATCATCGATCTTCGGCTTGCTCCAATGTGATGGCGAGCCGGAACATCGCTCCAGCGGCAGCTCTGGATTGGAGGCCCTTCATGGAGCCGACCCATTCCGCGAAGGCGTGGAAGTTCGGCGCTTGGCTGCTGGTCGTCGCCATTCCACGATGTTTCGAAACTAATGCTATATCGGATCCTTTGACGTCATGCGTCTGTAGCTGATTGAGCACATACGGCGATTGAGCGCTTCCAATCAGAGCTCAAATGCTTGACGTTGCGTAAAATTGTCCGCGATGAGTATTGCGGGCTTCAGGGCGGCTGGTTGCTGTGCGCCATTGGCCTCATTCAGGTACGTTCAGCGAAGTTCCAGTTACTGATGCTCTTCAATTCATTTGCATTCCTGCTTGTCTTTCTTCCCGTACCTGATCGATCCCTATGACACGGGCCGCTCGCCTCTCTCGGGTGGGTCCAACCTTCGCGGTCAGAAGGAGGTCAATGCCACCGCCAGCGTGGGGCGCAACCCCGCCTATACGGCGGCCGTGATCGGCAACTCGACGGTGGCCCTCCTCATGCCGGCGCGGCTGACGGAACTGACCGGCATTCCCTTCTCCCAGCTGTCCGTGCCGGGGGCACAGATTCCCGAGCAGCTCACCGTCATCGACTGGTTCATGAAACATCACAGGGACACCGCGACGGCCTTGGTCATCGGCATCAACCGGGACACGTGGTGCGGCAAGGACCCCGACAAAGCGGGCATGAGCCCCTTTCCGTTCTGGCGCTTCAGCGATTCCTCCGCCGAGTACCTCGCGGGCCTGATCAGCGTCAGCACGATCGAGCAGGCAGGCCGACGTCTCGGCCTCATCCGCAGATCGAAGACTCAATCGTCCCAGGACGGGTACTGGGACTACGAGCCCTTTTACGCACAGCTCCTGGCAAACCCGCCTCGCAGGCTCAAAGCCCTCATGAAGCGGGAGGATGGCCGCCACGCCCATGGCGACGCCTCATTCCCGGCGGTTGGCGTGTTGGAACGGAAGCTGACGAGCCTGCCTGACAATCTCTCGGTCGTGCTGGTATTCCCGCCGGTGTTCACCGCAAAGCAGCCCCCGGCGGGGACCCCGCGATACGTCTCGGAGCAGGCTTGCAGGCAGCGCTTCATTGAGCTGGCGTCGAAGCGTCCCAACACGGCGGTGGTGGATTGGTGGCTCGATCGGTCGGAGCTCAAGAATCCAGATGTCTTCATCGACCAGATCCATTACCGGCATCCGATCGCGCGCGCCATTGAGGATGACATTGCTGCGGCGTTACGGAGGATGCGCGAGAATGCGCGCGTCCTTTCTCCTGCCCGGCTCGCGCCTCAAGACGCGTAAGCTCCAAAGGACTTTGGCCCGCGAGCCCGCCCTTTCTTTACATTCGGCGCAGCAGCGGCCTATGCGGGCTCTTCGATAGGATACTGCCCTGAACGGCCGGGGATCATAACTGCATGATCCATGGCAGACCTTGCATCTTCATGGGGCCGGTTTTCGCTAACAGACGAAGATGAGTGCCAACTTCGCATTGCCGAGGGTTGTGGAATTCCTGTCGTGTGAACCCGCCAGTTGCAGCGACAGGCCGCCCGATTATCCGTACGAATTAATTCGAGGCCAATATTTCACCAGGCGCACCATTCGTCCGAATTAGCGCGGAAGATGTTCCGAAAACCTCGCGCGAGGGTAAATCAATATCCCTAACGTCACGTTAAAAGAAGCCTCTGGCGGGGTTGAGGTTTGCCACAAAGGTCGAACGGCCCGGCGTCCCAAGCAGGGGAAGCTTCACAATGAAAAGAGTCACGATCATCGGGTTTGCATTGCTGGCAAGCACTGCGCTGGCCTCGGCAAACGAATCTTTCATCGCCCAGATTGGCGATTTCAATGCGGCTGTTGCCAACCAGAAGGGTGGCCGCAACACGCAAGGTACATTGCAGGCAGGCAAGCGGAATAAGGCTTATACCTTCCAGAAGGAAGCCGCCGACGGAAGCCTGAACCGGTCGCTGGCCGTTCAGCTGGGCATCGGGAACCGGGCTGTGGCGGCTCAGTCCGGTGGAAACAACATCCAGGGAACCCTCCAGGTCGGCCAGGGCAACCAAGCCACGACCATCCAGACGAATACGCAGGCGGCTCCTGCGCCGATGATGATGATGGCGGCCAAGGGCGGAAACGGAAACGGAAACGG
>Ga0182742_1002894_pt1 | contig 17951 bp, 21 predicted proteins | sample eDN5th37CBELigMG_FD_128880 | JGI IMG/M metagenome (GOLD analysis project Ga0182742, IMG submission 128880) | Enriched Miracle-Growth compost microbial communities from Emeryville, California, USA - eDNA 5th pass 37_C BE-Lig MG (version 2)... ...
GATCGGCCTCGTTAAAACGTCAAAGCCTATAACTGGCAAACAACAAAACAACTTCGCTTTAGCTGCTTAATAGCGCTTAGCGGTTCCTCCCTCCATCGCCCATGTGGTAGGGTAAGGGACTCAACTTAAGTGGGCTACGCCGGATTCCGCCGTCTGAGGATGAAGGAAGAGAATAATCAGACTAGCTCATCGGACGCCAGTCAACAGGCAGAAGAATGAGCGAATCGCGAATATGTTGACTACACTCGTAGAAGCTTAAGTGGCGATGTTTCTGGACGAGGGTTCGACTCCCTCCGTCTCCACCAAATACATATTTGGTGGTTTTTGCTTTTTAAGGATATAATAATAATTATTATAATTAGACAAAGATAATATATAAAAAGCCCTAAAAAATTAGGAAAGTTTCACTTTTCCTTGATTTTTTAGGGTTTTTTGTTTTAGATAAGTGTATATAAATTAATCGGCAGTGAAAAGAGGAGTACTATGGAAATTATGAAGCATTCTTATAGAAAAAGAGGAACGGTGGAATTTATCTTTAATAAATTTCCGCAATCGAAAGTCATTTTTTATCCAATTAAAAACTATTATTTTATTCGAACAGTAAAATGGCATTCAGAAGATCCTATTGTTACAAGAGTTGATTTGGAAGAAATGGAGCTGTTGTCGAATGAATTATTAGGTACAATTGAATTTTATAAACAGCGGAAAAACTACAAAGAATGATCAGGTTTTTTCATGGGTGAAGCTACAATTATCTTGATGAGGGGATAATATTTTATATCTACCTCAATAACGGGAATGATAAAGGCTGTTATTGTCTTTTTTATTTTAAGAAGTAGCATTGCTGAAAATTAGGGAACCAATGAAAGGTTGAATATTAAAATCAGTCAAATGATTTTTATAAAAACAAGGATGTGTAGCAAAAAAAGTCAACGCCTTGCATATTATCTGAACGCATTTGTTTTATTGCAAGAGTTGAGCGAGAAGAAACATAATATTTTTAAAAAGATTCATATATAATAAATATTTGCAATGAAAACAATAAAAAATCACATTTTATAAAAATAAAAAAAAATAAATAAAAAACATTGACAAACAACGATAACAAACGATAAAATAAAGGCAGTAATAAGGTTAATGTTAACCATATTTTTAGCAAATGTAGTATGTTGGAAAACTAGTATAAAAGGAGGAAGGATAGAGAAAAGATATACTGACATTAAGCAGGAAAATCTATTAAATTTATGAAAAATGTAAGCGTATACTTATAGGGTTTGTAAACTAGAAAATTTTTAGCACTAAAACTTAAATAAATATTTTAATTTTGCAACTTTTGGTAGAAAGCACAGTTTTGGCATAACAACTACTTTTGATTAGATAAAAAATTATAAGTACTAATATTCAATTATCAATAAGTTTATTTCTTTTTTTGGGGAGGACAAAAAATGAAATTTTATCGAGGTGTAATTGGTTATTGTATCGCAGGAATGATTGTAATGAGTGCGTGGTCGCCGCTAGCTAATAGTTACGGGATAATGGGAGGTTTTTTGGCGGCTTTTATAATAATTGGTCCAATGTGGTACATGAATCATTATGTAGGTTTGATTGAAAATAGTGATGATGCAGCTTTTGTTGATATGGCTGTTGGAATTGCCATTTGCGGAATAATGCGAGATGTTTTTATGAAAGGCGGTAGTACACTTCTAGATTCATTACCAACATTATCTTTAGTTACAGTAGGAGCAGTTGCGGCTGGTGTTGTATCCTCATACATTGAAAAGGACATGCTAAAGAAAAAAATGGTGATAGAAGAAGTTGAGATAAAAAATAAAAAATCTGCTTAATCAATACTACTGATAGTGGAGGGGTGGCTATGAATATTGGTATTGCTGCTGCAACAATAGTTGGAGGGTTTGTGTTCCCATTTACCATTCGTATGATGTGGGGGAAAATGGTTGAAAATTGGGGGGCCATTGGGGGATGGATGGCCGCTGCATTTATTGTAGGTACTGTTTGGACAATGAACCATGGCATCCCAAATTCAATGATTCATCAAAGTGGTGGTGCCTGGATTGATATGGCATGGTCCGCAGGAGTGGGAGTTTTTGTAGCTTCCGTTTTAACCGGCGGGAAAATTTCTAAATCCCTAACTAATATTTTTGCTGCTGTAGTTGGCGGTGTACTTGGTGGTTTTATACTTTCTTTATTTCTATAAAAAAATTAAACTATTGGAGGCATACTCATGGAAAAACAAAATGTTGTAGAAAACAGAGCAATAAAAAGACTTTTTAATGATGGATTTGATGTTGTAGAAGAGATGTTAGAAGGATTTTGCAAGGCCAACAAAGAATACACTGAATTGTTTGAGGAGGATGGGCGTGTTGTTGTCAGTAAGAAAAAAAGTGAAGAAAATAAAGTAAGAATTATTATTGGTGGAGGTTCAGGGCATGAACCATTATTTGCAGGTTATGTTGGTGAAAACTTTGCGGATGCAGCGGTTATTGGTAATGTTAATACGTCTCCGTCACCAGAACATTGTTATAATGCAGTAAAAGCAGTGGATGCAGGCAAGGGATGTTTATATTTGTATGGAAATTATGCTGGGGATGTAATGAATTTTGATATGGGAGCAGAAATGGCGCAAGATGACGGCATACGTGTAGAAACAGTTAGAGTGACAGATGATGTTTCCTCTTCAAAAAATCCTTCTGAGCGAAGAGGTGTAGCAGGAGATTTATTTGTTTTTAAAGCTGCTGCTGCTGCTGCTGCCAAAGGTTTAGATTTAGACGAAGTAAAAAAAGCGGCAGAAAAGGCTAATGATAATACTAGATCTATGGGTGTTGCTTTATCTTCTTGTACATTGCCAGCAACAGGACAACAAATCTTCCATATGGAAGACGGAGATATGGAAGTTGGTATGGGGATTCATGGTGAGCCTGGCGTTCGAAGAGCAAAACTTGAATCAGCAGATAAAGTAGTGGATGAAATTCTTGAATATATTTTAGAGGATATGAAACTTGAATCTGGTGAGGAAGTTTTTGTGTTAGTGAATGGACTAGGGGGGTTACCAGTTTTAGACCAATATATTTGTTTTAGACGAGTAGCTCAAGTTTTAGAAGAAAAAAATATTAAAATTCATCAATCTTTAGTAGGTAACTATGCTACATCGATGGATATGGTAGGAATGTCAATTACATTAGTCAGACTAGATGATGAACTTAAGGAATTAATTGATTATCCATGTGATACACCTTATTTAAAATTTTAAATAATTAATTGTTACTAGGATGGTTCAAAAAAGTCGTTATTTAAAGACTTTTTTGAACCATCCTATTCTTATTTTGTTTTATCTTAAATTGTTATTTACTTTCGATTATTAGCATTGATTAATAAAAAATTTGCATTTATACTAATTAATAAACGATGTTTTATTAATATATTTTTAGTCATATAAGCAGGAGCGTAACGATCATATCGTTAATCTTTTGTTTTGTTCATCAATCAATACATAGTAAATAAAGATTAAAATTATCAATAAAAATAATTAATGCTGAAGGTGATTTTATGGCGAAAATGTTCGCTCTTGAAAGAAGAAAGATCATTATGGAAAAATTATATGCAAGGCAAAGAGTAACAATAAAAGAGCTCTCGGAAGAAATGGATGTTTCGGAGGCAACATTAAGAACAGATCTAACAAAAATGGAGGAAGAAGGCCTGCTACTAAGGACTCATGGGGGAGCAATATTAACGAATGAATTGGAAAATGAAACAACATTTTCTAATAGAGAAAGAAAAAATAAAAATGAGAAAACAGCAATTGCAAAACAGGCAATGCAATTAATTTCAAATGCACAATGTATTATGTTAGATGCGAGTTCAACGGCACTAGAATTGGCGAGAATTTTAAAAACTACAACTATGAGATTAACTGTTGTTACTAGTGGAATTAATACTGCTCTTGAGCTGCACGATCATCCAGATATTACGGTAATTTTATTGGGGGGAATTGTTAAAAAAGGATCATACTCATTAGAAGGAAACCTGGGAACAAATATTCTAGATCAAATCAATATCGATCTGATGTTTACTTCAGCGAATGGTTTTTCTCTTGAAACAGGATTAATGGACTTCAGTGTTTATGAAGTAGAATTAAAAAAGGCAATGATAAAAGCATCAAACAAAGTAATAGCGCTGTTGGATCATTCAAAAATTAATAAAAATTCTATAGCTACATTTGCATCATTAGATCAAATTGACTTGATTATCACAGACTGTGATATTTCAAATGAAAATAGAAAAAGGTTAGAGAAAATGGATATTGAATTAATTACGGTTATCTCTGGATAATAAACTTTTCAATATTAAATGATTAAACTAATCATTTTTTTAGTAATAAAAACAAAAAAATGAAAAAAAAAAATAATAAACGATAATAAATTGATTGACAATTTGTATTTGTAGATTGTAGAATAAAAATATAAATAAATAGTTTATAAACTTTGGTAGCAAAAATTTTATTATAAAAATAAAATTTTTGCCCCACATCTTCACTTTATTTTCAGTGAAATGTAAACGTTTTATGTAAACGCTTTTAAAAAACTTGCTTTCAAAAGGAGAGAGACAAAGATGGGAATTAAAATGGATTTGAATTCATTAACAGTTGAGCAGACAAAAGAAATGTTTATTTATGTAGGAGAACAAGTAATGGAAAGCAGACCTCTTCTAACTGAAGTAGATAGTGCAATTGGAGATGGAGATCATGGTATCGGGATGCATGTAGGATTTTCTAATGCAATTAATAAATTAACAGCTGGAACTTACACTGATATAAACAGCATTTTCAAAGAAATTGGTAAAGCAATGATAAATAATATGGGCGGAGCATCAGGGGTTATCTTTGGAACAATGTTTATGGGTGGAGTAAGAAAACTAGAATCTGCTGATACTATAAATCTAGAAATATTATCAACAATTTTTGAAAATGGATTAGCAGGTGTAAAAGAGCGAGGAAAAGCCAATCTAGGTGATAAAACAATGATTGATGCACTAGAACCAGCGGTAGTCTCTCTAAAATCTAGCCTAAATCAAAAACTTGATTTACATGAAGCTTTAATAAAAGCGGAAGAAAGCGCAGCACAAGGAGTGGAAAACTCTAAAAATTATATTGCAAAATTTGGCCGCGCTAAAACTTTGGGGGACCGAGCAATTGGATATCAAGATGCAGGCGCTACAACTGTATGGATTATCTTTAAATCTATGAGAAAATGGGTTGGAAAGGCAGAAAATAATAAAAATGAATAAAATTTGGATAGGGACTAACTGGAAAATGAATAAGTCCCTAAGCGAAGGGATTAGTTACAGTAAAGAATTAATGAAAATTGTGGAGCAGCTGCACCAAGATATGGAGATATTTATTATTCCTTCGCATACATCATTATGGCCTATTAAAAATCTTATTGATTCATCAAGATTAAAATTAGGTGCCCAAAACATGCATTGGGAAGATGAAGGGGCTTTTACTGGTGAAATTTCTCCACTTATGTTATCGGAAATTGGTCTAGATTTAGTTGAATTAGGGCATTCAGAAAGAAGACAATACTATAATGAAAATGATATAGACATAAATAAGAAGACACACGCAGCACTGAGAAACAAACTAAAGCCGTTGATTTGTATAGGTGAGAATCTTCAGCAGAAAAATAATCAAATTACTAATGAAATTATCTCTTCCCAATTGAAAGTTGCGCTAAATGGGATTAATGAGGAGCAAGCAGCAGATATTTTGATTGCTTATGAACCTGTATGGGCAATTGGAGAAGCAGGAGAACCTGCAAATTCTAAATATGTTGCCAAAGTTCATTCCCATATTCGTAATATATTGGAAGAATTATATGGTCATACAGGAAAAGAAATTCCCATATTATATGGTGGAAGCGTAAATCAAGATAACTTCCTAAGTTATCTTGATTCAGAGGATGTAAATGGGTTATTTATAGGAAGAGCTGCATGGGACTTAATTAGTTTTAAAGAAATTCTTTCATCTATTAATATGTCCATTCAATCCCTGCGTAAACAGAATCTATCTCATATTAATGGACAATAGATCCCCGGCTTAAAATTATAAAAAAATGAGAAATTTAGGTGTGGAGAAGTTTGCCCGTAAAATCATCTGAAAAAAATGGATGAAAACTAATTTTATAGGGGGATGGAGGGTTGAAGGAAATATATTTCTTTAATCCTCTTTCTTATACCATTAAATGATAATGGATATCTGGCTTTTAAGAGGTTAAGAAATGAAAAAATTGAATTTGTTATAAGAAATGAAATGAAAAATAAATAAACGAAAATATATTGACAAAAACAATAATAAATGAAAAAATATAAATATGATAATTTATTAAAATAATAAAAAATAAAAGGGAGTTGGAAGTAAATGAAAATCGGAGTAGGATCAGATCATAATGCATTTGATATGAAGGATAGTTTGATAAGTTATATACAGGATCTTGGACATGAGGTAGTAGATTATGGGTGCCAGGACTCCTGTACGGAAGTAGATTATCCGGAGGTTGCTTTCAAAGTTGCTAATGATATTAATGCTAACGAAATTGAAAGAGGCATTTTAATCTGTGGAACAGGAATTGGTGTTGCGATAGCAGCGGGGAAAGTACCTGGTATTCGTGCAGCTCTTTGCCATGATACTTATTCAGCAGAGCGTGCTCAAAAAAGTAACAATGCGCAAGTTTTAACAATGGGAGCAAAAGTAATTGGAATTGAGACTGCAAAACAAGTTGTAAAAGCGTATCTAGAATCTACATTCCCTGGTGGAAATTCAGCCAGAAAAATACAACAAATCACTGATAAAGAACAAGAATTCTTAAAACAATTACAATCTTAATTTTAAAGAAAATAATTTAAAAAAGTAAAAAAATCCATCCTTCGAAAAGTCGGCATTTTAGGAGGATGGATTTTTAAAACCTTAAATTTTATCAAATTGAGGCTGATAGATTAACTTCTACTAAATAGGAGGTTTAATATGCTGACTAATCTAAACGGTGAAAAAAAGCAGGATGTACAATCATTGGCTAGTGAATTTTTAATGGTTGCTCAAAAGGCTGCAATTGCTACATTTCCATGGATTGGCAAAGGAGAAAAGAATCAGGCAGACGGAGCCGGTACAGAGGCTATGCGTGAACAAATGAATCTAATTAATATGAATGCCAGCATTGTAATCGGAGAAGGAGAAATGGATGAAGCTCCGATGTTGTATATAGGGGAAAAACTAGGGACTGGATTTGGTCCTCAAGTCGATATTGCTGTTGATCCGGTAGAAGGAACAACTTTTGTATCAAAAGGCCAGGACAATTCTATTGCGGTTATCGCGGTAGCAGAAAAAGGAACACTTCTTCATGCCCCAGATATGTATATGGAAAAAATAGCAGTTGGTCCAAAGGCAAAAGGATGTATCGATATAGAAGCTACGTTAACTGAAAATATGAAATCAGTAGCGAAAGCTTTAGGAAAAGATGTAAAAGAATTAACCGTCATGATTCAAGACCGGCCGCGTCATAAAGAATTAATTAAACAAGTTTTTGATTTAGGAGCTAGTGTAAAATTATTCAGTGATGGAGATGTTACTGCTGCTATCGCGACGGCAATTGACGAAATGGGTGTTGACATATTAGTCGGAACTGGCGGTGCTCCAGAAGGAGTAATATCCGCGACTGCTTTAAAGTGTTTGGGAGGAGATTTTCAGGCAAAACTTGTTCCTCAAAATCAAGAAGAGTTTGATCGCTGTATTCAGATGGGATTATTAGATCCTAAAAAAGTTCTTACAATTGATGATATTGTAAAATCAGATGAATGTGTTTTTGTAGCAACAGGAATTACTGATGGAATGCTGTTGAGAGGTGTTCGGAAAAAAGAGGATGGTACTATGTTAACACACTCTTTTGTTTCCGTTGGAATAAAAAATCAGAATTACCGTTTTGTTGAATCATATCATTAATAGGGAAAGTTATGTCGGTTTTAGTTATCTACGAATGAATTAGCAAGTCAACTCTAGCTTTTTATAAGAGTTTTTTTAGTTCAAACAAAATCATTTTATAAAGATAAGAAATAAGTGCTAATTATCCAAATGAAACTCCTTTTTTGTAGCAAAGGTGAATGACTAACTCTCAATTTCCAACTTTTGAGGTTTTTCAATGGGCAAAGGAAATTAGGGGATATCCTCTCAATTTGTTTATTTGGATGAATATTTAAAAAAATAGTAAGAAAAAGAGGAGCTTTGTACATGCAAACTCCTTTTTATAATACATTCTTCCATATCTTTGTAGAAGGAAGTGTTTCCTTTTTCGCCATTCCTGAAACAAAAGGATGGCCCTTTACATAATAACGCAATGGAGCAATTGTCCAGTCCCCTTTATTGGGAATGCCAATGCGGGGTGCTGTTATGATTTTATTTGGCTCTTTGCTGTTTTCTTCGTCTATATATAATGCCCCTTCATTCATCACAGTTCCATCTAATTCCTTTGTGATGGCCATTGCTTTTGTTAATTTTCCTGGACCGTTGCTGATAAGAATGCCCGTTTGCTGTCTATTTGCTGCCATTTGCTCTATCCCTTCTGCAGGTTCTACTGCTCGAATAAGAACAGCTTGGGGATTATTGGCTTCCTTTGTTACAATATTCAGCATGTGGTGGTTATGCATAGTGTACACGTAAATCGTTCCGCCTGCTTTATACATAGACTGCAGTCTAGGCGTATTTTTTCCGCCATAGCTGTGGCAAGCCATATCATCCATGCCTACATATGCTTCTGTCTCTACGATAAAGCCGCTGTAGATGCAGGCATGGGTTTTATGCACTAATAATTTGCCTAATAGATTTTGGGCAATCTCCTTAGTAGCAGGATGAATAAAATCCATTCTTTAGAGTCTCCCTTCTTCACTTCCTGTTAATAAACATACTACCCTTAATGCTATATGATTAAAAGAACAGCTTTCAATAAAGAAAAAACCATTCAAAAAATTTGAATGGTTTTAATAGCTTCTATAAGCATAAGGATCTTTTGGCTCTGCAACTTTTTTCCAAGAAGTAACTTTAAGTACAGGAATGGTTTTTTTGAACGGCTGATAATAAATCGTTTCTAAATTGCCGCTGACTTGCAGCCATTCATCATTTTTTGTTTGAACATCCTTAGGCAAATCGAGAAGCATTCCATATACTCCTGAATCAGCAATGCAATGAATAATCCCAAAGCGCAGCAGAAATATTTGATTTTGGTTCATTTCTTTTTCTTTGTAAGCAAATCCAGTTATTGTTACCTGTTTGTCTATAAATTGACCTGGATAGTTATAAATTGTTTCCAAATCATTTAAAAGATTATTTTCTCCCAATGTAATTGTTTTTTGTTTTTGCAGCTTTTTTACTCCTTTATCCATGAGTTCGGAATAATCATTTTTTCCGTAATAGCTGGTGGTATCTGGCTGTAAAAACTGATGCTGGCTATAGGCATCTCCTTCTTTATAAGCAGAAAAAAATAATCCTTTTTTTGCGACAATATTAGAATCAAGGGTAGCAGTAGGCAGAAAAAGACCAGTTGCTATCGGAAGGATCAATACAAAAAAAGTAAAACTTCTCTTCCACCATGTATTATCTTCATTATCATGATTATGGCCACAATCTGGGCCGCAAAGGGCATGATCATGTGGATTGTCCCTTTTTACATAAAAGAAAATGCAGATGAGTGTAAAGAAAATAAAAATATAGATGGCTGACTCTGATATATAGGAATACTTCATATTAATGTATTTAGAAATATTTCCAGAGGCATGAAGATGCATAAATAAATAAGTAAATCCAATCAGCACTAATATTCGTAACATATTCAAACCTCCATTAAAAAACTAATGTAACTGCTAGCACAGTGATTGTAATAATTGTGCATAACAAAAGAACAAATTTACTTTTAAAGGTGCTTAACAGCATAAACGTATTTTTGATATCAAGCATCGGTCCAAATACTAAAAAGGCGAGCAGAGAGCTTGTTGAGAAACTGCTTCTGAAACTTGCAGCGACAAATGCATCCGCCTGAGAGCATAAGCTTAGTACATAAGATAGTCCCATCATTACAAGGTGAGAGGAAACTGGACCATTTCCGATTGTGACAAGTGTTGATGTTTTTACATATGTCTGTACTATTGCCGCTAATAAGGAGCCAATTACTAAATATTTACTCACAGAAAAAAACTCATTGATAGAATGCTCCAGCATGGCACTGATTCGCTCTTTGATGGAGTGATAATGAACAGGCTTATGATGGTTATTTTTTAATGGAGGCTCTTTGATGGCTAATTTTAGAATAAATCCTACAATCATTGAGACAACAAGAGCTAAGCCTCCTCGGTAGAAAACCATTGACCAGCTGTTTCCAAAAGCAAGAAACGTAGAAAAAAGCACAATTGGATTAATAATTGGTCCTGTCATCATAAAGGCAATGGCAGCAGGCAGCGGCACCCCTTTTAAAATAAGCCTTCTAGTAATGGGCACAATGCCGCATTCGCATGCAGGAATAATGCTGCCTAAAAAAGAGGCCAGTAAAATGGATAAAAAGGTATTTTTAGGAATGAATTTTGCTATCATTTCATCAGATACAAAAATCTGGATAATACCAGATATGATCACTCCCATTAAAATAAAAGGAAGCGCTTCTATCACGATGCTTATAAAAATAGTATTCATTTGCAATAATGTTTGGGTATTCATATATAACTCCTATTTATAAAAGTAATAATAGTCTGCTTTACAGCAACCTACTATATCACGAGAAAATGAAGATTTTATGAGAAATATAAAGCTATTTGTTTAAAAAATGTTTTATTTTTTATTTTACCTTTTTTAAGAGTTTTAATTAAAGTTATTTTGTGGTGATTTTTAAATAAAAAGAAAAATTTTTTCAGATAGATATAGCAATATGAAAGAAATTTTATAATATTTTAGTTAAACGTTAAATATATTTGTTCCAAAAAAGAAAGCACAATTATTGACACAAAATTGTCACAGAGTTATCATTGTTACGAAAAAATATTTCGGGTTACGAAAAAACTCGATGATAAAAAATACAGATAACAGGTGCTCTCAAAGCACTAAGATTAGGAGGTACTTTTATGGAATCTTTAACTTTTGTCTTATTTGGAGCAACAGGTGATTTGGCTAAAAGGAAAATTTTCCCTGCTCTTTATAACCTATACATCGAAAAAAAGATGCCTCAATCTATTTCTGTCATTGGCCTAGGAAGAAATGAGATGTCTGATGAAGGATTTCAGCAATATGTAAAACAAGCGATCTTAGACTTTTCAAGAAGAGTAACAAATAGCCATTTTGATATAGAAGAGTTTTTGGAGAGTTTTCGCTACAGCAAGTTGGACGCAAATAAATTAGATGACTATTATTCCTTACTTCAAAAAGTCCAACAACGAGAACAAGAATTAACAATACCAGAAAATCGGGTATTTTATTTTTCTGTAGCACCTGTATTTTTTGATGCTATTGCAAAGAATATTAAAGAAAGTGGTTTAGGTGCGACAAAAGGCTGGAAAAGAATAATGATTGAAAAGCCATTTGGCCATGATTTAAAATCGGCGAGAGAACTTAATGAAAAATTGAGCAGCTCTTTTTCAGAGGAAGAGATATATCGCATTGACCATTATCTTGGCAAACCAATGGTTCAAAATTTAGAAGCGTTGGAATTTGCGAATCCAATTTTTCAATCATTATGGAATAACCAGTATATTTCAAATGTACAAATAACCGCCAGTGAGAAGGTTGGGGTGGAAGATAGAGCGGGATATTATGATCATGCAGGAGCTCTTCGTGATATGGTGCAAAATCATTTGCTTCAAATGGTCATGATGACAGCAATGCATTTGCCAAAGCATATAAATGCGAATAATATTCGAAGTGAAAAAAGAGCAGTGCTAGAGTCTCTTCGCTCCATTAACGGAAAATCAATAAATGAAAATATTATTTTGGGTCAGTATGTGCATGGTCAATTAAATAATCGGCATGTATTGGGATATACAGAAGAGGCAAATGTAAGTGAATCATCCAGCACGGAAACCTTTGTAGCAGCTCGACTATGGATTGACAATGAATTTTGGAAAGGCGTTCCTTTCTATATACGAACAGGAAAAAGAATGAAAGAAAAATCTACTCGGATAGTAATTGAATTTAAAAATCCGCTAAAAGAACTTTACCAAGAAAAAAAGGTTGAATTATCACCTAATCTATTAATAATCGAAATCAATCCGAATGAAAAAATATCCTTGCAGGTAAATAGCAAAGATCCTTTAAATAATGGGAAAATGGAATCAGTAAAAGTGCATTTTACTGCTGAACAAAAAAATGTACCAGAAGCATACGAACGCTTAATATTTGATGCATTTAGAGGTGATTCAACCTTTTTTGCTCATTGGAAAGAAGTTGAATTATCCTGGGAATGGATACAGCCAATTTTAGAGGCTGTCGAACAGAATAAATTGCCGCTTTATTCCTATAAACCAGGATCTAATGGTCCTGAAGCAGCGCTTAACCTTTTAGAAAAAGATAGGAATAAATGGTGGTTGGATAAAGAGGATGTAGAGGAAGCAAATTTAATTTGTTTTGCTTAAATGTAGAAAAAAGCAGAATTTCGCTAGGACTATATTAAAATAGGAGGAATTTTTATGAAAATTGGATTAATTGGTTTAGGAAAAATGGGATTAAACTTAGGGAAAAATTTGCTTGAACATAACAATGAAATAGTTGCATTTGATTTGAATTCTAATGCAGTTGAAGAAATAAAAACATTTGGTGCACAAGGTGCCTCTAGTTTAGAGGAGCTTATTCAAACATTGGAATCACCAAGAGTTCTTTGGATAATGGTTCCACATAATGTGGTTGATTCTGTTATAAATGATGTTACCCCATTCTTATCCAAAGGGGATATTATAATTGAAGCCGGAAATTCCCATTATAAAGAATCTATTCGCCGCTATAATCAATTAAAAGAGTTTGGAATCCATTTTATGGATGTAGGTACTTCTGGAGGAATGGAAGGGGCACGGTACGGGGCTTGTTATATGATTGGCGGTGAAGAGCAAGCATGGAATATTGTTGAGCCTATTTTCAAGGATACTGCTGTAGAAAATGGCTATTTTTATGCAGGAAAAGCTGGAAGTGGCCATTTCCTAAAAATGGTTCATAATGGCATTGAATATGGCATGATGGCTGCAATTGGGGAGGGATTTGAAGTATTAGAAAAAAGCGAGTTTGACTATGATTATGAAAAAGTGGCAAAAGTATGGAACAATGGATCTGTTATACGATCATGGTTAATGGAATTAACAGAGCGGGCATTTTCTAAGGATGCAAAACTTGAAGAAATTAAAGGAATTATGCATTCATCAGGGGAAGGAAAATGGACGGTTGAAACAGCATTAGACTTACAAGCAGCAACGCCAGTTATTGCGATGTCCTTATTAATGCGTTATCGTTCTTTAGAAAATGATACGTTTACTGGAAAAGTAGTAGCTGCCCTTCGCAATGAATTTGGCGGACATGCAGTGGAAAAACAGTAAAAAAGGAGTTAAAACAAATGTAACTTTAATATTTACAGTCAATCAGGCTTTGTTAGCTGCTCGAGCAGGTGCAACATATGTTTCTCCACTTCTAGGCCGGCTAGATGACATTTCAGAAGATGGAGTACAATTAGTGGCAAAAATAGCAGCGTTATTTCGAATTTATCAATTAGATACGCAAATAATTGCTGCATCTGTTCGACATCCCGATCATGTTACACGTGTTGCATTAGCTGGCGCCCATATTGCAACAATTCCTTATAAGGTTATTGAACAACTTGCCAAACACCCACTAACAGATCAAGGGTTAGAAAAGTTTGCTGCAGATTGGATCAACAAAGCCTAAAAGCTAATAAAACTCACTTTTTTAGAATAAGAAATTACTTACAACTAACAATTTCTTTTGAATTAAGTCGTATATATTCATGCTCTATAAAAAAGTGAGGAATAAAAAGGGATTGTTTTCTATCTGTCGAGCCCTTTTTAAATGAATGATTAGTTGTTTTTATGATGCATTCACGTTTTTTTGCTTTTCACCTAGATTTCTCGTTTTTTCTTATAATCTTGAGATGGGGGTTTTACTGCCAGTTCATGCATGATAAACAGTCAACCGCGTTCTTAAACAAAACTTGCTAAATGCTTCCTACTTAGATGCTTGGTTTCCATATTGTACGTTGACTAGTGCTTTCACCTAATTGCGTTTGAAGAATATAGTAAAAGAAACAATCGTAATAAAGGAGGAGCATGTAGTGAAAAATCCTAAATATTCTTATTATGGAACAGAAAAAAAATGCGAGGAGGTTCCAATAGCTTTTCCTCCACAGCAGCAATATCGCCAGCCGGGACTTGAGCATTTAATGGTTCCGCGTCCTATATACGACAATCCAAATTATAAAGGAACAGGAAAATTAAAGGATAGAGTGGCAATTATTACAGGTGGGGACAGTGGAATTGGCAGGGCAGCCGCTGTTGCTTTTGCAAAAGAAGGAGCAAATATTATTATTGCCTATTTAGATGAGCATAAAGATGCTAATGAAACAAAAGCAGCTGTAGAGAAATTAGGCCGTCCATGTGTGCTTATTCCTGGGGATTTGAGAAAAAAGGAACAATGTGAGTATGTCGTTCAAACAGCTATAAAAATATTTGGCAAAATAGATGTGCTTATTAATAATATTGGCGTTCAATTTATAAAAAAACATTTTATGGATATAACAGATGAACAGCTCACAAATACGTTTGATACAAATATTATGTCATTTTTTCGTTTAACAAAAATAGCGCTGCCTTATATGAAAAATGGAAGCAGTATTGTTAATACTACTTCTGTAGCGGCCTATATCGGACATAAGCATCTAATTGATTATTCCGCTACAAAAGGGGCGATTGTCAGTTTTACACGGGCGTTGGCAAATAATGTTGTTGAAAAAGGAATTCGAGTAAATGCAGTGGCTCCAGGACCAATATGGACACCATTGCAGCCAGCGAGCCAGCAGTCAGAAGACATTAAAACATTTGGCAGTGATGTTCCGATGAAACGGGCAGGTCAGCCGTATGAATTAGCTCCTGTTTATGTATTGTTAGCATCTGATGACGGATCTTATATAACTGGACAAACGATTCATGTAAATGGCGGAATGATGGTTACAACCTAATAATAAAAAAGCAGCAGGGCAACTTAATCTTGCTGCTTTTTTGAATTCTATTTAAGTGTAAAGCAGCTGCAATAAAAAGTTTTAAGGTATAATCTAGTAGAAAAGGTAGTGAAATTGCAGCAATTTAAATATGGCCGAATAGGGAGTAAAGATTCTAGTTCAATAAGGAGTGGTTAAGATGAAACCTAAAGTATTTGTAACAAGAAAACTGCCAGAGGCAATCATACAGAAGCTGGAAACAAGTTGTCAGGTAAAGATGTGGGAAGAAGAAAATCTCCCAATTCCATATGAAGTATTGGAAAAGGAAATTTTAGAAGTAGATGGACTTTTCTGCCTGCTGACAGAAAATATTGATAGAGCTTTATTGGAAAAGGCGAAAAGGCTAAAAGTAATCAGCAATATGGCAGTTGGCTATAATAATATTGATATAGATGCAGCGAAAGATCTGGGAATCACCGTAACGAATACGCCTGGCGTTCTGACGGAAACCACGGCAGATTTAACATTCGCTCTTCTTATGGCAACAGCGAGACGGCTGATAGAAGCAAGCGATTATCTCAAAAATGGGGCATGGCAAACCTGGTCTCCTATGCAATTAACAGGACAAGATGTTTTCGGAGCAACAATTGGTATCATTGGAATGGGCCGAATTGGCGCTTCGCTAGCAAAAAGAGCCAGAGGTTTTGATATGAATATTTTGTATTACAATCGCAGCCGGAAGCTGGAGCTGGAGAAAGAGCTCGATATAAAATATGTAGAAATGGATTATTTGCTAAAAGAATCTGATTTTGTTTGCATCATGACACCATATACAAAAGAAACCAAAAATCTAATAGCGGCAAAAGAGCTAAGGATGATGAAAGAAACAGCTATTCTCATTAATACAGCTAGAGGCGGTATTGTCAACGAAGCAGATTTATATCTGGCTTTACTAGAAAAACAAATTTGGGCGGCGGGTTTAGATGTTTTTGGAGAGGAGCCTATTGCTAAAAGTCATCCGCTTTTATCTCTTAATAATGTAGTTGCTCTTCCTCATATTGGAAGTGCAAGCATTCAGACTCGTTTAAAGATGGCCAACTTAGCTGCTGAGAACCTGCTTGCAGCATTAAATAATCAAATGCCAAAACATGTTGTAGTTTAAAAAAAGGAAAAGGAATTGCACTTATTAAAATTCCTTTTCCCCCTCTTTTTCTTCCTCTATTTGGGCTTTTGTTTGCCATCCGTATAGTTCATTGATTTCTTTTGTAAGCTTCTCTAAAAACTCATCTGAAATGATTTCATTTTTCTCTGGATACATAATAATCTCCTTTCTTTTTTATATTATGAAAATATTTTTTAGTTTTATACGATAAAAATATTAGACCCCTTTGGAAGGAAAGCTTGGTTAAAAAATGACTGCATCAATAAATGGATAAAATGAAATATTGTGTAAAATGTTCACTTGATGAATCTACAATTCACAAGTTTACAAACGAAGCGTAAAACATTTCTCGAAATACAATTTGGAAGGGATTGCGCTAAGGGGGTGGAAAAAATAAATATTCGTTCTACTTCTATTATACACAAGTATATTAAAAGTTATCCTGCTTTTTCGCAATTATCAAATAAATGGATATTGAATAATACAGGAATTGCTCCTAGGGAAGGAATTAAAAATTTTCTAGAAAATCTCTTTACCTTTACGTTACGTTAACCCTTATCATGTACTTAAGGAGGTGAGACATTGGAATATACCATTCAAGGTCTTGCTAAATTAGCAAAAGTAAGTTCTAGAACATTGCGTTACTATGATGAAATTGACCTTCTTAAGCCAGCAAGAATTAATTCATCTGGATATCGAATCTATGGAGAAAAGGAAGTGGACAGATTACAGCAAATTCTCTTTTATAGGGAGCTGGGAGTCAGTCTTGAGATGATCAAAAGCATTATCATGTCTCCGTCCTTTAATGTGAAGGAAGCGCTTCAGAATCACCGGGTAAAACTGTTGGAAAAACGCAGACAATTAGAAGCATTAATAAAGAATGTAGAAAAAACAATTGCAGCATCAGAAGGGAGAATGAACATGAGCAATAAAGAAAAGTTTGAAGGATTTAAACAAAGTAAAATAGAAGAAAATGAAAAAAAATATGGAAAAGAAATCCGTGAAAAATATGGAGAGGAGGCTGTTAATCAAGCGAATGCAAAGTTTAGAAATATGTCTGAAGAAGATTATAAAAAGATGACAGACTTAGAAAAAGAGGTGCTGGATACATTGGCTGAGGCATATCAAACAGGCAATCCTGCTAGCGATATCGCTCAAAAGGCAGCGGATTTGCATAAACAATGGCTCTTATTCTCTTGGAGCACATACAGCAAGGAAGCACATGCAAACCTAGCACAAATGTACGTCGATGATGAAAGATTTGCAGCATACTATGATAAAACGCAGCCAGGCAGTGCGGAATTTTTGCGAGATGCTATTTATATATACACAGGGATGAAGAAATAATAGATATTAGAGAGTTAAAAAGGACCAGTTAGCTTAACTGATCCTTTTTTCAGGCTGTTGAAAAACGTTCGCTCTCTTCGTCATCCCCCTTTTCTGCGGTGCTCATTACCCCAAAAAAGGTAAATCCGCTCCTCAAAAAGGGGAATTCCTAGATAGTCAAACGTTTTCATTCAGCCTGAAGGTTTGCTTCAAAA
>Ga0182742_1002895_pt1 | contig 17947 bp, 19 predicted proteins | sample eDN5th37CBELigMG_FD_128880 | JGI IMG/M metagenome (GOLD analysis project Ga0182742, IMG submission 128880) | Enriched Miracle-Growth compost microbial communities from Emeryville, California, USA - eDNA 5th pass 37_C BE-Lig MG (version 2)... ...
CTAAGATCGCACCGATTTGTTTTCCATCTGTAAACGAAATCGCTGATGGTCCATCCCATGGCTCCATTAATGAGCTGTGAAATTCATAAAAAGCTCTCTTCTCATCTGTGATATGAGGATTATTAGACCAAGGTTCTGGAACCAACATCATCGCCGCGTGGGCTGGCTTTCTGCCTGCAAGAACCATGAATTCAAGCGCATTGTCTAAAATCGACGAATCACTACCATCTGTATCAAGGATCGGCAATACTTTTTCTAAATCTGATCCAAATGCTTCAGAAATGAATTGCGTTTCACGTGCTTTCATCCAGTGAATATTCCCTTGAAGCGTATTGATTTCACCATTGTGAATCAAATAACGGTTTGGATGTGCTCTTTCCCAGCTTGGGAAGGTATTTGTACTAAAGCGTGAATGCACTAAAGCGAATGCAGACACAAAACTCTCATCCTGTAAGTCCAAATAGAATTGATCTACTTGTTCAGGAGTTAATAGTCCTTTATAAACAATCGTTCTGCTTGAAAAACTTGTAAAATAGAAACGATAGTCAGAACCCTTTGCCCAGTTTTCAGCTTGTTTACGAATCACGTATAATTTTCTTTCAAACTCTAGTGAATCTCCTTCGTTATCGCCCACAAACACCTGGCGAACGACCGGACAGCTTTCCTGTGCAGTCACTCCAATTTTCCCTGCATCGACTGGAACATTTCTCCAACCAAGCACGGTTTGACCTTCTTGTTCAATTAATTGATTAATAGTTGCTTCTATTGCTTCCCGTTCTTTGTCATCCTTTGAGAAAAATAGCATTCCCACACCGTACTTCCCTTTTTCAGGTAAGTTCATGTCAGAACATTCTTGTCTGAAAAATAGATCCGGTATTTGAACCATTAGTCCTGCGCCATCGCCTGTTAACGGGTCACTTCCCTGTCCGCCGCGATGATCCAATTGACAAAGCATTGATAGTCCTTTTGCCACTATATCATGTGTGGCGTTCCCTTTTATGTGAGCGTATAAGCCGATTCCACATGCATCATGTTCAAATTCAGGACGGTAGAGACCTTGTGCTTTTGGTAATTGATGATATGTCATATTCTTCTCTCCCTGCCGATTGTTGTCGAAAAATTCATATAACAACATTCTATGTTTTCAAAATGATATAAACAATATATAATTTATATTAAATTAATCGAAAATCGATATGAATGGGAGAACAGTCAAAAATGGAGCTTCGACAATTGCGATATTTTATAGAAGTAGCCGAGCGGGAACATATGACGGAAGCAGCTGATAACTTAAACGTGGCACAATCAGCGGTGAGCTATCAAATTACCAAATTAGAAGAAGAGCTAGGGGTCAAGCTACTCGAACGAGTGGGGAGAAACATTAAGGTTACACAGATTGGGTATATCTTTTTGAAGTATGTCAAAAGCTCCTTAAAAAAACTAGATGAAGCAAAAGAAAAAATAGACGAGTTTCTTGATCCACAAGCCGGAACGATTAAAATTGGTTATCCTACCAGCCTTGCCCGATACTGGCTTCCAACGGTGATTTCTGCCTATAAGAATGATTTCCCCAATGTATCCTTCCATCTGCGTCAAGGATCGTATGCCAACTTAATCGATGCTGTGAAAAACGGAGAAATTGATTTAGCGTTTCTTGGGCCTGTCCCAACGAATGATCCTGACTTAGAAACAAAGATTTTATTTATGGAAAACATTGTGGCCTTGCTGCCTTCACTGCACCCATTGGCTGAGAAAAAACAGATTCCTTTAAGTGATTTGCGAAACGATAAATTCGTGTTATTTCCTAAAGGCTATGTTCTTAGAAAACTTGCGGTAGAGGCGTGTCGAGAAGCAGGATTTGAACCTGAGATTACCTCTGAAGGCGAGGATATGGATGCGCTAAAAGGACTGGTTTCCGCCGGAATCGGCGTTAGTCTATTACCAGAGAGTACGTTCTATGACTCGACTCCCCGATTCACGGTCAAAGTACCGATCGAAACACCGAAAGCGAGGCGTACGGTTGGGGTTATTATTCCGAAACATCGTGAACTGGCACCAGCTGAGAGGAACTTTTATCAGTTTTTGATTCAGTTTTTTAATCGGTTGGAGCAATATAAATAGAAGTTTATTAACAAAAAGTACTGGCCGAAATTATATTTGGCCAGTTTTTGTTGAATTTATCATAGCAAATTTGTGTTTGTTTCATCTTCAGTTAATTGGAAACTACTTATAATCTCATTTAAGAAAGACTTCTTCTCTTCAGTAGTTAAATCCTCTGCACTTTCAAATATAATAGATGTTGATGCCTGATTATCCTGTAACCAACTTTCATCCAACGCGTCCAATACAATATTAAAAACAAAGTCAACATCTTCATCTGTTGAAGTTGTAAGGTCAACAGATGAAAGTGTCTCTTGAAGTTTAAGTAAAGTAGATACGGCATTGTCCTCTGAAGAGGTTAGTTGGTTGAGAATAGTTGAAAATAAATTTCTATTTTCTTCATTAGATAATGTTGAAGTCACTCCCTCCATTATTTCGATTGGTGGTAGGCCATGAGGTTCTCTCGGAGGTCGTGCCTCTTTGAATATATTTGTGACATCGGTGAAAAGGCTTTCGATTTCTTCATTTGTTGCAGAAGTTAAATCAACCCCAGCTAGCGCGTCCTTCAATGTAGTAAGAGTACCTGCTCTTTTACTTGTTGCCAATTCACTCTCTTCATCTTCTGTATTGGTTGCGCTAAGTCTTTCTATCATTCTGGATAAATTAGATTTCATTTCTTCGGTTGTCAGTGTTTCGGTTCTCGTAGTGTTCGTATAATTTCCTGAAGGTAGAATCGTTGTACTTGGGGTAGAAGACAAGTATGCCAACGCTTCTTCGCTAATCATCAGGGAATCTGAATTGACCCCTAATAGATTGTTGTTTGACTGAAGGTTTTGTACTTTGTTAGCCGTTTGGTTTTGAACCACATAGTTGGAATAACCGTTTGTAGTAATTGAAATGGACAATGAATTTCCTCCTGCTCTTATCTGTTTTAAGACCATACTTGTCCATTTTCTGAGTTAAAGCTTAAAAAAAGCTTAAAAATCGCTCGCAGAAACAGAAATTGTAAAAAAAAAAGCTGATTTTCTAAGGTGAAATCAGCCTTTTTTTAAGAAATTACTTAGAAGACATTAATTTCCTCTCGCCTATCTCCTTCAGACCTCCTCGAATGAACAGCAATACGGCAAGCCATGAAGTAGCCATTAAGATGACATGTCCAAACGGGAACATGCCTGGAATCTTTGTGTCCCAAAGTGCGTGTATCCCCACGACTAAGATAAATACTTGTAAAAATTGATAATGAAATAGCATGTTAAATCGAAATGGTTGATCCTTTTGTACTCGACAGAACGCAGCACCGGTCAAAGCAGCCCATGCCACATGTCCACCTGGAGCATAGAACCCTCTCAATAGGATCGTTCCATACAGACTTGTTGCATCTCCCGAAAGCAGTGCTCGTAGTGCGTACCCGGCCGTTTCAAAAGCAGCAAAACCTGCCCCAACTGCTGCACCAATTAGTAGACCGTTTAAAATATATTTGTACCTTCTGTAGTGAACAAATGTAATAACTATGATTGTTTTTGCAAGCTCCTCAATAATTCCAATGGTAATCGGAGTGATGTTATTCTTTAAAATATCGAAAAACACGAGTGCGATTAACATGGAGAGAATGCCGCCAACTAACACCACATAAATCACACGATAAATGGCAATATTCTGCGGTACATTCATTTCCCAGAAGAATATTAACGTAGTCAACGGAACGCCAAATGCCCCAACAATAATCAGTCCCGGTAAAAAGTTCGCATTTCCAAAGTAACTTGCACCAACGTAAAATCCAGCAAAAACAAGTAGTGCAATGATGAATAACCGAGCAAATAGCCAAGGCTTGGGCCATGTATCTTTTACTTCCGATATTTTAGGTGTTGTAAGTGCTGTTCCAACGATAAACAATCGTTCCGCTTCGAGTTCACTATGATCAGCAAAAACACGGGAAAAGATATTGACGAATTTTGGTTCAACCGACCGTTCTACCTTTGGAACAACATTTACATAATTGGCAAACTCATAAAAAAAGCTGTTTTCATCCTGTGGTGTATTCATTTTAAGGAACTTTTCACCACAGCTTAAGCAGAACTTTGAACCAGTTGGATTGGCGAAATCACATTGTGAACATTTCAAAAAGTCCCACCTCTGTCAATTAATGTAGCATGGTACAAATATCAAATAGCTCTCATGGGGTAAAAGGATATCAACAAAGAGTATGTCCCAGAATTGGGAAATTAATTATTTTTTTAAGACGACCACGCTCAAGTTTTCCTATAAAAATTGAATCATTAAGTAGTTTACTTTCCGTTTTGAAAAAATGAATACATATAACAAATTGCAGATATGCTGTTTCGGTAATGTATTATTGCTAACATTAAAGCTTCAATTAACGTATAAAAACGCATGGACAGAATGTTCATCCACGCGTTTTACATTATCTGATATTTACCTGTTTAACCAATTCCCTGATACATTAATTACTAACACACTCGGACAAGAACTTTAGAGAATGGCAGTTTCTTGTCTAAATAACTACCTTTTTCGGACAAGAGCCTTTGAGAATGGCACTATCCTGTCTGAATACCTGCCTCATTCGGACATGAGGAATCAATAATAGCATTATTCTGTCTAAATGCACTCCTCATTTGAACAAGAACTTTAGGGAATGTCGCTAACTTGTCTGAATAGCTACCTCATTCGGACAAAAGCCTTTGGAAATGGCACTATATTGTCTGAATGCCAGCCCCTTTCGCGTTCACCATACTTTTTGATATGTTGTGTAGCTTACATTGATTGCGTCTTTATTCTTTAGTAAGTTGCATGTCGTTTCTACCTACCCGATTCGGTATTTCGGCCGGAGTTGCAGCAGGTATCATGTTTGTTACTACTCTATGGGATGCCATAAATGATCCAATTATCAATACCCTTCTCTAGACAGGATAGCAAATAATATATTAACGCTCTTTGTATAAATTCTTCTCGTTTCTTATCATCATCCGTAACCACCCCATTCTCGGTAATCATGTTAGGAATCGTTAGGCAGTTGGCTACTTCTCCACTACTTTTCCTAAAGCTACTGACTACCGTAAACAGAATAGTAGATTATGATAAAAGCAATTATACGTAAGTCACTTATATAAAAACATAAAGAGGAAGCAGGAGAATCTTCTCCATGCTTCCCAGGCTAATTGCTAATCTAACTTATGCTATAACTTGGTACGGTTGTGTTTTCAACTTAACTGCATGGTAGTAATACAAGTACCATCATTCTCAAAAGTAGATAATTCGGATTCTACCACTTTACCATCATGTTCAATTTTCACTTTATAAGTCTGATCACGCGGAAGCCATAAATCCAAAAAACCATTCTTTTGAGAAACCACTTCATCATCTAATATTACATTGCCGTCCTTATCTTCAATAAATACATCAAATGTTTCTTCAACCAGTTCACCTTGACAACCTGTCAAGCTATGATTAGTTCAAGGATGGGTTTCATTTAGGTAAGGGGCAATAGAAACAAAAAATTCATCTTCGGGCAAGTCATAGATTTCCTCATCTCCATCACTTTTCTTCACAATTAGATGTTCAGAAGTAATCGAAGCAGATTCGTTTTTGATTTTTCCTAGACTATAATCACTTACCAAATCCTTGATCTGTTCCATTTCATTTTCTTTTAAAGAAGCTTCCTCATTTGTGCCAGCATTATTACATCCAACTAATACCAGGATGGTTAGTAGGATCGTTAGATAGATTTTGATCTTCAATGATTGTTTCACGCCCTTTCTATACGAATTGATTATATCATCCTAGTTTCTTTAATGGATATTTTCGGTTGTAATCGACACAATATCTACAATTATTTATCATAGCCAAACGTAAAAAACCTCGATTTCTCGAGGCCTTTTATTTTTCATTCAGGTACATAAATGTTTGTGGTGAGCTAAAAATACTAGTACTCTACCCTATTTCAAGGAACCTGGATTAAGCTAAATGTAGTCTCCTAGCAAAAAAGGCACATCAAATTTTTTCCTCTTGCTGTGCTTTTTTTTACAAAAATCCCACTTTATTTCTATTAAACTCCTATGAGCACAAATAGAAGGTTCTATATATAGATAGATTCAGCTGCAGGTGATTTATGAAAATGACCCACTAATTCTCGAGATGTGTGAGGTTTTATTTGGTCTACACATTCAAGGAGAACCTGAAGATTAATACCTGTATCAATCCCCATCTCGTGGAGCATAAATACTACATCTTCAGTAGCAATATTCCCCGCTGCTCCTGGAGCAAATGGACATCCTCCAAGTCCCCCAATCGCCGCATCAAATCTGGTAACCCCTGCCTGCAATGCGGCAATAATGTTTGATAGACCAAAACCATACGTATCGTGAAAATGAGCTGTGATCATTGCTTTTGGCCTTTGTAAGAGAGTCGCTTGGAATAATTTATATACATCTTTTGGGTTTGCTCTGCCAATCGTATCGCAGAGAACGATTTCATCGACTCCTAGAACGTCAATTCTCTGAATCATGTCTAACACGATGTCAGGATCTATTTTCCCTTCGTATGGACACCAAAACGCGGTGGCGATATTATATCGAATAAATATCCCGTTAGCTTTTGCCTTTTTTATGACTCCTTCAAACTTTCGAATAGAGTCTTCTCTGGTCATTTTTACGTTTTTTAAATTGAAGCTGTCACTAGCACCTACCACTAAGGACACATCACACACTCCATTTTCTACTGCGAGATCATATCCCTTTTCATTCGGAATTAAGGCCATATATTGTATATTGGGTTTTTGCGATATGCCCTGAATGACTTCTTTGGCATCTTTCATCTGGGGTACATAAACCGGATGGACAAAAGAAGTAGCTTCCATTCTAGTAATTCCGGTTTTATTCAATAAGTTTATTAAGGCGATTTTTTGTTCTGTTGGGATAAAATTGACCTCGTTTTGAATTCCATCTCGTGGTCCGACTTCAATTATTTCGACATGTTTTGGTAGGTTCATATAAAGACCTCCATGTTTAAGATATATTTAATTTCTTAGCTAAATAGGGCTCTAAACCACCCATTTTAACCATTTCTATTAAATGTTCGGGTAACTTCGTTCCTTTGTACTCTGTTCCTTGGGAACGATTAATGACTTTTCCTATCAGTAAGTCGATTTCTAAGTCATCACCTTCCTGTATAACTGAAGTATCTATTTCTACAACAGGTAGACCAACGTTAATAGAGTTTCTATAGAAAATACGTGCAAATGAAGTAGCAACAATGGCACCTATTTTATGATGTTTAAGCACCATTTGGGCCGTTTCTCGACTAGAACCCGAGCCGAAATTGCTTCCAGCTACTAGTATGTCCCCAGCTTTAATCTTTTGTGAAAAGGTAGAATCAATGGCTTCCATTGCGTGCTCGGCTTGTTTTTCTACTGGTAAACTCATATATTGGCCAGGTGAAATGATATCCGTATTAATGTTATCTCCGTACTTCCAAACCCTCCCCCTAATAATGAATGACATTTATCTAACCTCCATGGATAAATATTTTCTTGGATCCGTAATTTTCCCTTCAATAGCTGTTGCAGCAACAGTTGCTGGAGAACCTAAATATACTTCCCCTTTGGGGCTGCCCATTCTTCCTCTAAAGTTACGGTTTGAGGAAGACATGACCACTTCTCCTGCACCGATTACACCACTCGTAAATCCGCCACAAGCCCCACAAGAAGGCATGTTTACTATACATCCTGCTTCAGTAAGAATATCTAATATTCCCTCTTTATTAGCCTGCATCCAAATCTGTTGAGAAGCTGGAACGACCAAACACCGAATATTCTTTGAGATTTTTTTCCCTTTAAGTATTTCAGCCGCAATTCGAAGGTCACTTATACGCCCATTGGTACAGGAGCCTAAGTACACTTGGTCCACCGGTTTTCCTTCTACTAAACTAACAGAATGTACATTATCTACTTCATGTGGACAGGCGACTTGAGGCTCTAAAATGGAGGCATCTTTATACAAAACACGAGAGAATGAAGCGTTTTCATCGCTACGTATTAAATCTAGTTCTTCATCGACACCCTTGGACCGTAAATAGTTTGCGACTTTTTCATCGGGCTCAATTAATCCAGTTTTTGCCCCCGCTTCAACTGCCATGTTAGATAAAACTAGTCGTTCATCTATAGATAAATCCTTAATTGCTTCTCCGGAAAATTCAATCGATTGATAGGTTGCTCCTGCATGACCAATATCTTTAATGGTTTCAAGTATCAGGTCTTTAGCATACACCCCATGAGGAATTTTCCCATCCCAGACCACTTTAATCGTTTCAGGTACTTTTAGCCAGGTTTCTCCAGTTAACAAGACACCAATCATTTCTGTTGAGCCGATACCAGTTGCAAACGCACCTAATCCACCAGCCATACAGGTATGAGAATCAGTACCAAGTATTAATCTACCTGGACGAACATGCCCATGTTCAACAATCACTTGGTGACATGGTCCTTCAAACTCATAGTAATACGTAAGATCTTGATTTCGGGCCCAATCACGTGTGAATTTTAAAATATCTGCTTGTTGAACAGTTGCAGGTGGTGTACAGTGATCTGACACAACAACAACTTTGTCTTTATCGAACAACTGGCCACCTAGCCGCCGAAACCCACCATCTACCATCCATGGACCTAGTAGATCATGCATCATCACAATATCTACTTTTACCCAAACTATATCTCCAGCGCTTACTTTTGACTGTCCAGAAACTCTTGCTAGTATTTTTTCTGACATGGTCATTCCCATAAGTCCAACCCTCTCTTTTTTAGTAGATGATATACTGTCGACAGTTACTAGGCATACGAATTCCTTTCAAATAAAGGATGTATCTCTATTCATTTAGATTGAAACGAATGATCTACCGTAGTATGTGAATCCCCAACAACATTATTTTGCTTAAGCCTTTCTATCTCTTCTCTCTTCATGTGTAAGATGTTCGTTAAAACCTCTTCTGTATGTTCGCCAAGTTTTGGACCGCACCATTCGATATCACCTGGAGTTTCACTTAGTTTTGGCACAATTCCGGGCACCTTTAATTTTCCAATACCTTCAACCTCTACTTCCCGGATCATACCTCTAGCGTTATAGTGCGGATCTGTAACAATATCTTCAATAGAATAAATCGATCCTGCTGGTACTTTTGCATCGTCTAATAGCTTCAAAACCTCTACTAAACTTAAGCTTTTTGTCCATTTTTCGATAATAGAATCTAAGAATTCTGCATGATCGGTTCTAGTTGCATTATTTTCAAAGCGGGAATCTTCTGCAAACTCAGGATAGCCAATGGTTATCATCAAACGTTTAAAAATTCCATCTCCATTTGCACCGATCACCACATATTTTCCATCTTTACACAGATACGTATTGGACGGAGTGATGCCAGGTAAGGTACTACCCGTTCGTTCTCTAATTAGACCAGTCCGATCATATTCAGGAAGTGTACTTTCCATAAAACTAAAAATAGATTCATATAATGCTACATCAACACATTGACCTTGTCCGGTTCCTTTAATATCACGGTGGTATACAGCCATCATTGCCCCAATTACCGCATATAAAGATGAAATGGAATCCCCGATACTAATCCCTACTCTTGTTGGAGGACGGTCTGGATAGCCTGTTAGATAGCGTAATCCACCCATTGCTTCACCAATAGATCCAAATCCTGGTTTGTCTCGATATGGGCCATCTTGACCATAACCACTAATTCGAATCATAATCAGGCCAGGATTAATTCCTTTTAAATGTTCATATCCAATTCCCCATTTTTCCATTGTTCCTGGCCGGAAATTTTCTATAATGATATCTACTTCTTTCGCTAATTGGCAAATAATTTCTTGGCCTTCCGGTTGTTTTAAATCTAACGTAATCGATTTTTTATTTCTAGATTGTACATGCCACCATAAACTGGTTCCGTTTTCAACGACACGCCATTTTCTTATCGGATCTCCCCCGTTTGGACTTTCGACTTTAATCACTTCCGCTCCAAACTCAGCAAATAGTCTACCAGCGGATGGACCGGCAATTAATTGACCCATTTCAAGTACACGTAATCCTTTTAATGCTTTTTCTCGCATAACACACACCCCCAACATATTCATTTAAAAGCTGCGGAAAGACGTTTTTAGTGAAAATCACATATCAGAGACTATAATAGAATGTTTCTCTTCATGTGGGTGCTTTCAAAATAGAGCTTTAATTTATTTGATAAATTTCCATGACCGATTTTAATTTTTCCTTGTGTCTTTTCTGATCCGGCTTTGAACCATTCAAGAAACTCAAAAATAGCCTCTCTTCTATTCAATATGTTAATAACCCCTCTTTGATAAAACCAAGTATCAATTGTATTAAAAACTCCTTTATTCACACCGTATTTTTCATTACAAACCTGAACAAATAATAAATCGGGTAGGTTGAAAATATCCGGATTATGTTTCATTATGAGAGCCTACTTTCATCTTCCTTTGGTTTGAATTTAATTCTCCCTCAATGATTCTCGTGATTTGTTTATAAATATATCCCTTTAAGGTAAGATCTTTATAAGTATGTTGATTATTTTCATATACAATCGCATCAATTTCTTCATTTAATAATTGCGTGTAATAATCTTTAAAATGTTTATGACATCCGCATGTATAGCTATCAAGTAAATCTCCAAATTTACACTCACTATAAAAAATAATATTATTTTTACATTCACTATCTTGTCTTAAAAAGATTGTTAGATTCTCATTAGTAAGCTTATTACCTACGATATATGCAGCTACCTTATTTGAATCGTCAAGATATCGCTTATCACTTAGGTTTAACCAGGGAGTGTTTTCATAATAGTAATGGATGATCTCACTAAAGCTTAAAACGGGAAGCTTATGATGTGTACTCAACTGCATTACTTCATTTCTATTAGCTACTCCTCCTTCAGCATTTAAGATTTCACATACATAGGAAACTGGATATTTTGACTTTTTTTCTGTGATAAATATAGCTATTTCCGCTATCCCTATGCGGTCCAATATGTTCCTTTCCTTACTGACTAAAGGAAACATATGACCTGGTCTTATAAAATCAGCTGGAGTGATATCCTCTTGAATAAAGGCTTTAATCGTATCGGCTCTTTCAAATGCTGATATTCCTGTTGTGTTCGTCTTAAAATCTACAGATACTGTAAAGTCTTTATACTCTTCATTAGTACCATCGCTCATTAGTGGTAAGTTCAACTGTTGTGCTTTATCAGAAGGAATACATACATAAACTATTCCTTTACCAAAATGTGTCATATAATTGACACTTTCTCCACTAACATACTCAGCCATTCCCATTAAATAGCCAATTTGACTATTAAGATCATCAAAAAGAATAATAAGTTGTTCCCCAGAGTGTAAGGCATTCAATTTATTTAACATGGTTCAATTGTCCTCTCTTCAAAAATGCCTTTCTTGCCATTTGAATATCCTTCGAGATTTGATCTTTTAGTTCGTTTAAGCTATTAAACTTCCTTTCATCACGTATATACGATAGTGGTTGAACTTCCAATGGATGAGTGTAAATTTGTTTATCAAAGTCTAGAATATGCACCTCAATGGTCATGGTGGAATTAGTTTCGCTAACAGTTGGTCGATAACCTATATTCATTACACCTTCATATTTCATATTTTCATGTTGAACTAAAACAGCATAAACACCTTTTTGTAAACCACAGCAATAATTCTGGTTTTCTATTTCAAGATTAGCCGTTGGAAAACCAATTTTACGTGCTAACTTTTTACCGTGAACAACAATACCAGTAAGATTCATGACGTTTCAGTTCCTTTCAAATAGCGGGTAGATATCTCTACCTACCCGCTACTTAGAGTAATTGATTATGCTGGCCAATCGGTAGGAATCATCCCTACCTTTCGACGAAAATACAACATTGGTTCTTTATCTTCTTTTTCTATTTGAATGATTTCACCTATGAAAATGATATGGTCACCAGCGTCAATTTGCTGTACTGTCTTACATTCAAGTACACCTAAAGAACCAGAGAGTATAGGAAGGTTATTGTCTGAAATAGACCACGTAGCTGTTGAAAAACGATCAGGATCTTTTCCAGCAAAAGCCCAACATAATTCTTTTTGATCTTCTGAAAGAACGTGGACGGCAAATCCTTTAGATTGTTGAAATGCTTCGAGCGATGTTGATTTCCGATCGATACACCATAGAACTAATAAAGGATCTAAGGACACTGATGCAAAGGAGTTCACAGTTAGGCCAAACGGTTTGCCCTCATGGTCAGTGGTTGTCACAATCGTTACACCAGTTGGATAACTACCCATAATTTGTTTAAATAAATCTTTGTCTTTACTCAATATGAATCCCCCATTTTGTCATTAGTAAAGTGATGGACCAAGAACTTTTCCTCCAGTAAGGTTCACCAATTGAACCAAGTCTTGACCGAACTGTTCTGACTGCCCTCTCACTTTATCTTCTACAATTCTTCCATTTTCAACTGTGAAGCGAGAATAATAGAGTGCCCCTGGGATCGTATGAATTTGAAAGAAGGCCATCGCTGTTCTAAACCCCAAATCTAGACCTAGGTAATGATGATCACTGCCTCCAGTTGCTATGAGACCTGCGGCTTTTCCTTTCACATATTGGTCAGGAATTAAATCGATAAGGTTCTTCATTGCACCTGTCATTGTTCCTCTGTACATAGGTGTTCCGAATAGGTAACCATCTGCTTGCTTAATCTTGGCCAAAACTAGCTGGGTTTGATGGTTATATTCCTCAATAGGCCTTCCATCACAAAAGTCTAGTTTTAGTATGGATAAATCTATGATATCTACTTTTATTTCATTATTAACTGACTGCGCACCTTCTAAAGCGCTTTCAATTAATGCCCGGGTACGTCTACTAGAAGCAGAGCTTCCACAAATACCAACTAATAGCACTTCTATAACCCCCTATCTTTCAATCAAGCCATGGTTACGTCTTTTACCTTAACAAAACGGAATGTAGAAACTAGAGTATCTAAATCATAACCAACTATAATGGTCTTATAGTCTGTAATAATAGGAGTGATCACCAAAGCTGGGTAAAGGGCTAATACATCTCTAATTTCTTCCTCTGATAGATTCCCACTATGGATCCTTTCGATATGCTCTTTTTCTGTCTTTTTCTGAGGATTAATCATGGAAAAAGAAAATGTATCAGGATAGACTAGATTTTTCGCTCCACCTGGAATGATATCAGCGAGTCTTCCTATTTCTCCTCTTGTTAATTGAAAAACACTGTTATTTTCAACTGGAATCCCATTGTTTTTCATCCATGCCTTTGTAATTTCATACGCCGGATTACCAGATTTCCCATATAAAACCCACTTGTTCATAATTAAATCCCCCATTCTATTAATTAACAATTTTTTCATAAAATTGATTATGAAGAATTAGTAAACAGCCTGTTCAGTTCCTTGCTCAACAGCAGACTCTTCTTTTATTGGATTTCTTATCCCAGCCTGTTCCAGTAAAGGAAGAACATTTTCATTAAAGTACGGCATTTCTTCCATATAATCTAGGAAGGATACTAGAGTTCCGGACACGCCTGTCTTAGATAATTTAATCATTTCATCAGCTACTTGTTCTGGGGTTCCAACAAAGCTCCATCCACCCCATCCTCCGATGAAGTTTTCTCTCATTTTTGTTAAGAACTCAGCGGAGTTAGAGGAAGATTGGATCCCAAACATATCGCAAATAATATTGGCAACCTCCCAGTCACCTTGCTCACGAACATAATAATTATAAAATTCTTTTGCTTCTTTTTCTGTTGGACGACATACAACAAAACCAGTTGTAAAGGTATTAATTTCCCTTCTATACTGTTCCCAGGCTAATTTTTTCATATAATTCGTCCATTCGGTTGCTTGTTCCATTGACTCGATATAGCCGAAGTTGAAATCAGTGAATTTCGCAGAGTAATCTCGCCCTTTTTTAGAAGTTCCCGCACTAATTAATACCGGACGAGGACTTTGACTAGGTTTTGGTTCTTGCCAGCCATCTTTTATTTCGAAAAACTGTCCGGTATGATCAAAGAATTGTTCGGACCACATTTTTAAAACGACTTCCATCCACTCCGTTGCATACTCATATCCTTTATCATGCTCCATCTTCGTTCCGCCGAACATTTCCATTTCTTTAGGGAACCATCCCACAACCGTATTTAAACCAATTCTGCCTTTTGACACATCATCAATGGTAGAAAGCATTTTTGAAGCTACAATTGGATGCATAGTTGGTACATGAGAGGTACAGAAAAGATAGATTTTCTCAGTTACTGCAGCCATGGCTGCAGCCCAAGTATATGTCTCCATACAATTTCCATTGAAGTTACTTGAACCTCCAAATCCTCTCCAACGTGCCACAGGTACGATACATTCATAACCTGCATCTTCCATCATTTTCGCAATTTTTACATTCGTATCAAAATTAGGCTTGAAGGTTGTATCCGCTAATGTCATGGAACAAGAGTTATTCACGTTTGGTCCAAAAATGCCAAGTTTTAATTTATTATCATTAAACATTGGATTGCCTGCTTCTCTGAACACATCAAATCTACTCATTATTTCACCCCTATAGGATTTAGAATTGATTTTCTATCGTAGAAAAATCTACTAGTTTTAGCTTGGAAGTAGGATCCCTTTTTCTTGTAATTGTTTCGGAAATGTAATAGACTCTTGTTCATTTTGTTTAATCGACTTTCTTACTCCAGCTTGTTCTAACAAAGGCATTACCTGCTCATTGAAATATGGCATCTCTGTCATATAATCTACAAATGATAGAAGTGTACCTGACACACCTGATTTGGCAATATTAATTAGCTTTTCAGCCACTTGTTCAGGAGTTCCGACAAGAGCATATCCACCCCATCCTGCGATAAAATTTTCTCGGAACTTTTTATTGAACTCAGGTGATTGGGACGCTGTGTCAATATTGAATAACTCACAAATAATGTCAGTCACTTCATCATCACCGTTTTCTCTAACATAGTGGTTATAGAAGTCCCATGCCTCTTTCTCAGTTGGACGACATACAACAAAACTAGTTGTAAATGTATTGATTTCACGGTGATACTCATCCCATGCTAGTTTCTTCATTCGATTTGTCCATTCACTCGCTTGATCCATTGACTCTATAAATGAGAAATGAAAATCAGTATATTTTGCAGCGAAATTCATACCTGCTTTAGAAGAACCAGCATTAATAAGTACGGGACGAGGACTTTGACTTGGTTTCGGCTCTTGCCAACCATCCTTTACTTCAAAATATTCCCCTTTAAAATCAAAGAATTGCTCAGACCACATTTTTAAAACAACATCCATCCACTCAGCTGCAAACTCATAGCCTTGATCATGCCCTAATTTCTTTCCACCAAACATCCCCATTTCTTTAGGGAACCAACCAACTACCGTGTTTAAGCCAATTCGCCCGTTCGAAATATCATCAATAGTAGAAATCATCTTTGAAGCGACAATTGGATGTATCGTTGGCATATGGGTGGTTGTAAATAAATAGATTTTTTTAGTAACTGCGGCCATCGCTGCAGCCCATGTATAAGTTTCCATACATCGACCATTAAAATTACTAGGGCCACCGAACCCTCTCCATCTAGCAACCGGAACAATACACTCATAACCTGCATCTTCCATCATTATTGCTATCTTTTTATTCGTTTCAAAATCTGGTTTAAAAGTTGTATCTGCAAGTGTCATGGCGCAAGAGTTATTTACATTCGGTCCGAAGATTCCTAATTTCAACTGATTCTCATTAAACATTGGGTTGCCAGCTTCTCTAAATGCATCAAATCTACTCATTTTTACACCATCCCAATCTTTTATGTTATTTTTATAGAATTTTAAATGGATCCGTAATGATGTTTCCTGTATCTACCCAGACACTTTTTACTTGCGTATATTCATTAACAGCATGAATACCGTTTTCTCTTCCAATTCCACTAGCTTTATAGCCGCCAAACGGTGATGCGTAGGATACTTTCCGATAGTTGTTAATCCATACTGTACCTGCATTTAATTTACTCGCCATTCGATGGGCAAGCTGTACATCTTTTGTCCAAACAGCCGACGCTAAACCAAACTCTGTATCATTGGCAATACGGAGAGCATCTGCTTCATCCTTAAAGCGTATTAAACAAACGACTGGACCAAATATTTCTTCCTGTGCAATACGCATACTATTTTCAACATCACCAAAGATCGTTGGTTCAACAAAGAAGCCATCTTTCAATTCACCTGTTGTAGGCCTTTTTCCACCATGTAGTAATTTTGCCCCTTCACTTACACCAATCCCTATATATCTAAGTACTTTTTCATGCTGACCTTCAAACGCGACGGTTCCCATTTCTGTTTCCATATCAAGTGGATTTCCGAGACGAATTTTACTTGTTCTTTCTACAAGCTTTTCCGCAAATTCATCATAAATAGAATCCTGTACTAACACCCTTGATCCAGCCATACATGTCTGACCTGACGCAGCGAAAATGCCCGCTAAAACACCATTTACTGCATTATCTATATTCGCATCCTCAAAGATAATATTTGGCGATTTCCCCCCTAGTTCTAAGGAAACACGTGCAAAGTGTTCTGCAGAATTTTTGACTATTAATTTTCCTGTTGCAGAGGAGCCAGTAAATGCTAGTTTACGAACGTCAGGATGTCTTGTTAGAGCAGCACCGGCTGTATTTCCATATCCAGTTACAACATTAACAACTCCAGGTGGGAATCCAGCTTCTTCAATGAGTTTAGCTAATTCTAATAGGGAAGCTGGGGTCACTTCAGACGGCTTAATGACCATAGTGTTTCCTGCTGCAAGTGCAGGACCTAGTTTAAATAGTGTTAATAATAAAGGGGAGTTCCATGGAATTATGGCCCCTACTACTCCAAGTGGCTCACGAACGGTATAGTTAATCATGTTTGGCACATCCACTGGAATGCTTTCTCCGTGAATTTTATCCGCAAGCCCTGCAAAATAGTAACACCAGCCAGGCAATGACTTTGTTTGTCCGAGCATTTCTCGTATTAATTTTCCATTATCCACTACTTCACTGATTGCTAGCATTTCTGCATTTTCACCAATTAAATCCCCTAATTTACGTAAACGGGCGGCACGCTCGGCACCAGTATATCTTGACCATTCACCAGTCTCAAAGGCATCCTTAGCTGCTTTAACCGCTAGATCAATATCTTCTTGCTCACCCATGGGTGCTTTAGCCCATACTTCCCCAGTAAATGGGTTTACAGAATCAAACGTTTTTCTGGAAACGCTTTCAACCCACTCATTGTTAATAAACATTTTATATTCTTGAATTCCGGTAAACGGTAGTTTATAAAGTGTTTTAGTTTCTGTACTCATTTCGTAAATCCCCCTTAAAGTTGGTCGTATGTTTTGTTTTTTCATTTTGATAAAATTTCTCAAAATATTTCATATCCCTATGGATGTGTTGTTTCATTTTTTCTGTCGCTAACTCACTATCCTTCTTTTTCATTGCATTATATATTTCATAGTGTTCCAATAAGAAACTATCGGAACGATTATATTGTTTAATAATTGTATTCCTACAAAGGCGAATTAAAGTTTGAATGTTATGCATCATGGTTTTTAATCGGCTGTTGTGACTATAAGTCACAATGGAATCATGGAAGCGAGTATTTAATAAAATAACATCTTCCATATTTTTTAGTTCAATCGCTAATTGAGTCTGCTCTAAAATCTGATGTAACTCAACTAGTTCATGTTTGGTAATATACTTTGTAG
>Ga0182742_1002896_pt1 | contig 17942 bp, 17 predicted proteins | sample eDN5th37CBELigMG_FD_128880 | JGI IMG/M metagenome (GOLD analysis project Ga0182742, IMG submission 128880) | Enriched Miracle-Growth compost microbial communities from Emeryville, California, USA - eDNA 5th pass 37_C BE-Lig MG (version 2)... ...
AAAAGAAATTCAAGAAGGTCTGTTTATTCCTTCTAACCATTCCATTATTTTTGTGTCTATCCTCTTTTCCCTTTTAGTATTTATGATTTTTACGTATCTATCTTTTTTGCTTTTTATGTAGTCGGCACTGATTTACATAGAATTTTTAATAGAGTGTAATAAGCGAGTGGATAGTTAAGACTTTTTAGTAGGGGAGCAAACTGCTGAGAAGTTTTTTTTATGTAGGGATAGCTTTGGAATGGAGGAAATGGCGATAGGGGAGAAAAGGCATCTTCTGGATATTTTACAGCAATATTTTGGACACGGTCCTATCTTTTCTAAGGGAAAAAAGATGGAGATTTTCAAAAGATAAATATGGAATGTTGGTAATTTTCTGTTATATTAATATCTTAAGACAAAAAGCTAGTAGTTAATTATTTTTACATCAAGAAGGAGAATGACGTTTGGACACACAGATTCTAATTTCAATCAGTATTTATATGATTGGCATGCTGCTGATCGGCTTTTTCGCTTATAGGCGCACGTCGAATCTATCCGATTATATGCTGGGAGGCAGATCGATTGGTCCTGCTGTCACCGCTTTGAGTGCGGGGGCATCGGATATGAGCGGATGGCTTTTGATGGGGCTTCCGGGCGCTATGTATGTACAAGGAGTCAGTGCATCATGGATTGCAATTGGTTTGACGATAGGAGCTTATTTAAACTGGCTGTATGTTGCGCCGCGGCTGCGGACATTTACTGAGCATGCCAATAATTCCATGACGATTCCAGCATATCTGGAGAATCGTTTTGGCGATAAATCGAATATGCTGCGCTTAACTTCTGGACTTGTTATTATTATATTTTTTACCTTTTATGTTTCTTCCGGAATGGTATCAGGCGGTGTGCTGTTTCAGACAACCTTTGCTCTTCCATATCAGACCGGGCTTTGGATTATTGCAGCAGTTGTAATTGCGTACACGCTATTTGGCGGTTTTTTGGCAGTAAGCTGGACAGATTTTGTTCAAGGCTTAATCATGGTTATTGCTCTTATACTTGTCCCTGCTGTTACGATTATGGAAGTTGGCGGGATTGGGCCAGCCTTTGCTGAAATCGAAGGCATTAACCCGAAATTATTTGATATTTTTAAAGGCACTACTGCTTTAGGGATTATTTCTTTAGTGGCGTGGGGCTTAGGTTATTTTGGGCAGCCGCATATTATTGTCCGGTTTATGGCGATTTCTTCTGTAAAAGAAATAAAAAAAGCCAGACGCATAGGAATGAGCTGGATGGTTTTTTCAGTGGGAGGGGCTATGTTTACCGGCTTTATAGGCTTGGCTTATTATTCTAAGCAAGGATTAAAATTGGCTGATCCAGAAACGGTATTTATTCAATTAAGTGAAATTCTTTTCCACCCGCTTATTACTGGTTTTTTATTGGCAGCCTTGCTGGCAGCTGTTATGAGCACCATTTCTTCACAGCTTCTTGTGACGGCAAGCTCGCTTACAGAGGATGTGTATAAAACATTTTTCAGAAGATCTGCCAAAGACAAAGAGCTTATGCTGATAAGCAGGCTCGCAGTTCTTGCAGTTGCAGTTCTTGCGGTGGTGCTTGCCTATCATAAAAATGGCACCATTCTTTCCCTAGTCGGTTATGCATGGGCTGGATTTGGCGCTTCATTTGGTCCTGTGATTCTCCTCAGCCTATACTGGAAACGCATGAATAAATGGGGAGCACTTGCAGGAATCATTGGCGGGGCAGTAACAGTTATTGTTTGGGCTAATATATCAGTGCTTGCAAAAAACTTGTATGAAATTATCCCAGGATTTTTAGTGGGATCAATAGCCATTTGGATTGTCAGTTTGCTGACAGAAGCGCCGAATAGGCAAATGAACGAAGCATTTAAAGAATATAAAAAAATAGACTAGCTTTTAGCCCCCATTGTTTTGAAGGCAATGGGGGCTAAATTTAATCCTTATTTTTTTTAGTGTTTTTATCGGAGCTTTTCTCTTTTTCCTCTTTCGGAGTTTCTATGACGCGATCGACTGTTTTGTTTTTTAAATCATTGCGTTCTATCATTTTTTTAGAGCCTCCTTTGTTTTCTACTTTATATATAGACGCATGGAGGGGAAACGAAACATGCAAAGTATATTTAATCCAATTTTATTTGGATGGAGAGAAGGTTTGCTGTCATTTTTTTGAGGGAGAATATTAGGCGGAAAGTTCTAATTTTCGAGACATTATTGGATGAATTTAGAAATTAATATGGTAAAATAAACTAGCCGGTTAATATAATGGGATTTGTCTATCTAATAGAGAGAATGCTAATCAGAGCGGAGGATAGACGAAAAAGTTAGCAAATATATAGGGGGAAATGAAATGAAACGAATTCTGGGTGTGGCTTTTTTTCTTATTCTTATTGGTTTATTTTCAGGGGAACTAGCTCATGCAAAAAATTACAGCATTTTATCAGGCGTTGCGGTAAAAGGAACAATTGCCTCAGAAAGTGCTGAAAATACGTATACATTTACCACAAATAAAGATGGAGAAGTGTATATAACGCTTGATAATACTACTGGTGGATTTTCTATGTCGCTTTACGATAAAAATGGCAATTACATAGATTCTGAGAGCAGCAGTTCGAGAGGTGCAAAACTTTCTATTTACGAAAAAGTGACAAAAGGAACATACTATATAAAAATTGAGCCTTATTATTGGGATGGAATTACAAGTGCATCTTATCAGCTGAAAGCTACTTATCCTGGTTCTTTTAAAAGAAATGCTTCCACTTTTGAACCAAACGACACTTTTGACACAGGTTTGTCCATTAAATCCGGCCAATTATACACTTCTAAAAGTGAATCCAATTTAGATAGAGATATATACTATTTTTCAACAAATAAAGATGGAGAGGTATATATCACTCTCGATGAAACGACGGGCGGCTTTCAAATGTCGCTGTATGATCAATATGGCAATTATATAGATTCAGAGTCCAGCAGTACAAGAGGAGCAAAACTTGTTATTTCTGAGGAATTGACAAAGGGAAAATATTATATGGCCATTGAGCCTTATTATTGGGATGGAATTACAAGTGCATCTTATCGCTTAAAAGCAACATATCCTGGAAGCATTAGCCGAAACAGCAGTTCATTTGAGCCGAATGATACAAAAGAGACTGCTTTATCTCTTATTTCCAATAAATACTACTCCTCTAGCAGCTACTCTAGTGTAGATCGAGATGTGTATACATTTACAACAAATCGTGATGGAGCTGCCAATATCACACTAGATAAAAGAACAGGCGGTTTCCAGCTGCAGCTTTATGATAGTCAAGGGAATTATATTGATTCTTCTAGCACTAGCGATAAGGGAGGAACATTAACCATTTCTGAAGAGCTGTCTAAAGGAACTTATTATGTTTATATAGATCCATATTACTGGAGTGGCGTTACAAAAGCCAATTACCGCTTAAAAGCTTCTTTCCCAGACAAAACGCCAACTGTTGATACAATTTCTGATAAATCTACTGTGATTACAGGAAAAGCAGAATCGAGCATTAAAGTATATGCATATGCAGGAAGCAAAAAATTAGGAGAAACAACAGCAAGCAAGGGGAAATATTCGATTAAAATATCGAAGCAAAAAGCAGGGACATCAATAAGTGTTTATACTATTGATAAAGCTGGCAATAGAAGTGCTGATAAAACAGTTAAAGTAGTAGATAAAACAGCGCCAAAAACGCCAAGTGTAAGTTCTGTTTCCGATAAATCTACTTCCATAACGGGAGTTGCTGAAGCAAAATCAAAGGTATATGCGTATGCTGGAAGCAAAAAGCTGGGAGAGGCAACAGCTGCCAGCAACGGAAAATATTCGATTAAAATCGCGAAGCAAAAAGCAGGCACATCCATTAGCATCTATTCACTAGATGCAGCAAAAAATAAAAGCGGCACAAAAACGGTTAAGGTGCTGGATAAAACAGCGCCAAGTACACCAAGTGTCAATAAAGTAACAAGCAAAACGACAACAGTAACAGGTAAAGCAGAAAAGAGTGCAACAGTTTCTGTTTATAATGGCAGCAAAAAGCTTGGATCTGGAAAAGCAGACAGCAAAGGGAATTATAAAGTTAAGATAAAGGCCCAAAAGAAAGGCTCTACATTAAAAGTGTATGCAAGTGATGCAGCTGGGAATAAAAGCGGCACAAAAAGCGTCAAAGTAAATTAAAATACTTTGTAAAAAAGCTGTTTCGTAAGTACGAATTACGAAACAGCTTTTTTATTATTAAAATGTATGAGATGAGAAATAGTTTATAGTCTATTCTTCTTGAACAAGAAGGTACCTCTGCTTGGATTTATTGGCAACTTTTGGGTGAATAGGCTAGGAGCTTGGAATTCCTAAATATTTTATACTGACTGCGCTAATGCCATCTTTTTTTTGTGTCTTTTTATTTAGTAAAAAGGCAAAAAACAAACCTTGTGATGAACGGAGAATTTCCGAATATCATAAGGTTTGTTTTAGTTATTTTCTACCCAATTTTTCTTTCACTTTCTCTGTTAAATTTACACCCATTTCTTTTTCCTTTTCCTGGACCTTTTCACTTTTCTGCGCTTTTTTGGCTGTCTCAATTGCTTTATCTTTTAGTTTGTCGATATCCATGAGTAAAAACCTCCTTCGATATTTACCTTATATATAGACGATTTTAAAGCATTTAAACATGTATATATTTTGAAGCTTGGGATGGTTATTTTTTTTGTACGGGCACTAATTTTAGTCATATCCATACAATAACTGGGAAAAAGACTCGGGGGAAGTGGGAATTAGTATGGCTAAATATCTTGATTATACCTCGCCTAAAACAAAGTTTACGGCAGATGTAAATAAAAGCAGATTGTTTACAAAGGATCGCAATAATTATATTAATGTATTAGGCATCGCACAGCTAAATACGCTGGAAAATGTTTCGCTTTTGGATATTTATATAAGCAAAAATAATGTAATCGAGCCCCATGTTCATCAAAATGCTGCTGAATTAGTTTATTGTATTTCTGGTGCAGCAACTGTTTCGCTGCTGAATCCTTTTACAAAACAGATTCAAAACTATCCGATCGCTCCTGGCCAAGTGGCAAATATTCCTCAAGGCTGGTGGCATTATGAGGTGGCAACGGCAGATCATACTCATTTGCTGGCTATATTTGATGCGAAAACGCCTGAGGTTATTTTAGGTTCAGATTTATTGCGGCTAACTCCGCCTGATCTGATGGCACATACGTATTGTATGGATGAGAATACATGGAAAAAAGCAATTGCTCCGATTAAAGAGTCTGTCTTCATCGGACCCTCCAAAAATTGCAACCGGAATCAGCAGCCAGCGCATTATAGCTATTATGAACAAAATTACCATAATGGATATGCTCCCCATGCATCAAGCTATCAGCAAGCATATCCTGCTGCTCCTCAGTATAAAGGCTATGGCGGGTAAATTAAATAAAAACGAGAGACTATTTTAGCTTGCTGTCTCTCGTTTTTCATTTTTGCTTTATGTCAACTATTTAATTGTCAGATTAAGAGGAGAAACCCTTAGGACTCCAAAACTAGAGCTTGAATCATACCTGACCTTATATGTCCCTTGCGGTGTTTCTGCTGAAATTTGGAGAGCAGCATCTGGGATAATCCCTTTTTCATCTATTTGAACATAGGTATATGGTTCACTAGGATAATAGTCTCTTGCCCCATTATCGTTTAAATCAATATAGACATAGCCATATTCATTTTTGGGAAAGTTTTTTCCGCTGATTGTAATGCTGCTGTTTTGATTGACATTTGTTGCGTTTGCTGCCATCTTTGCTGGTGTTAAAGAGACTGTAAGGGAAGCTGGGGCAACGTCTAATGCACCTTGACTGGAATCATATCGAATTCTATAGGTTCCGGCTTTTCCTGTATCCGGAACACGGAAATCGAAAAGTGTAAATTCTCCTTTGCTGTTGATTGTTACATATTGATAATTTTCTCCCTCGACATCATAGTCCCTTTTTCCATTATTATTGGTATCGATATAAACCATGCCAGAATCACCAGGCAAGAAATTCATTCCTTTTACAGTAATTAAATCATGAGGCACCGCATTTTTAGCAGAAATAGACAAGCTTGCATTGGATTTTTCTAATGTAAAGGCAGCGCTTGGAACAGATATTGAACCGCTGCTTGCGGAAAATCGAATTGGGTAAGTTCCAGCTTGTGCTGATGGAGCAGTAAGTGCTGCATCTTGGAATGTTCCGCTGCTTGTTGTCGTAACATACGTATACGGCTCATTAGAGTAGTCGTATTTTCCATTTTTATTTAAGTCAAAATAGATATATCCACTAATTTCTGGCGGAAATAATGTGCCTTGCACTTTTATTTTTGTATAAGGCAAACCTTTGCTAGGAGATAAAGTCATTTTGGCCTGTGTTTTCGTAATTTTAAAAATAGCTGGTTTCACATTCAATGAATCGCTGCTTGCTTGAAAATAGATATTGTAATCCCCCGCAGCCTTATTTGGTATGGAAAGGGTGGAACTTTCAAACTTTCCTTTGCTGTCTGCCTGAACGTAAGCATATGGATCTGTTGAATAGTCTAATTTTTTATTTTTATTGGCATCAAAATAAACCGTACCTGATTCTCCGCTGACAAATAGGCTGCCTGTCACTTTTACTTTTGTTTGGGCGGGTCCGCTTGTAGGATTTATTGCTATTTTTGCTCTTGTTGGTGTAACCGTAAAGGTAAATGGATTTACTTTTAATGTCCCTAAATCTGATTGATACCGAAGCGAATACTTACCAGGCTTTACATTTGGTATTTTGATGGGAACATCTTTAAAAGATCCTTTTGCCATTGTTATCGACTGATATGGCTCTTCCCACTCAAATTTTCCATTGTTATTTTTATCGAAATAGAGCCTTCCTCTTTCACCAGCTGCAAATCCAGATCCATTTAATTTAGCTGTTACATGTGGTTCTCCACTTTGAATAGAACTTGTTAGTTTTGCAGATAAAGTTTTTAATGAAAAAAGAGCGGGTTTTACACTGTCTGGATCCTGTTCAAGAGAATCAGAAGTATATAAAATATCGTAGTTTCCTATTTTTTGTTCTGGAATTAAAAGAGAAACAGATGAAAATTCTCCTTTTTTATTTGTCCTTGCCCACGCATAAATCTCTGAATCATCTCGGAGCTTATTTTTGTTTGCATCAATAAAAACTTCTCCTGATTCATCAATCGGCAAACCTTTGCCGCTTACACGAATGGTTGTGTGGGCAACTCCTGATGCCGGGCTGATTGTTAATGATCCTCCTGGGTCCAAGTAAAAATTTTTGCTGCTTAAATTGCTTGTAATAGAATAATTATCCTTTGTGTACGTATAATAGCCTTGCTGTTTAATGGTCACTACATAACTGCTTGAAGGGATGCCTTTTAGTTGGAAGGCTCCTTTGCTGTCTGTTTTTGTTTTGAATCCAGCAATATAAACCTCTGCATTAGCAACGGCTTTTTTGGTTTTGATGTCTAGCACTTTTCCACTTAAAGAATATGTTTTCTTGCCTGAGGCATTATAGGCATAAATCCTGCCATCTTCTGATCCAATATAAATATCGCCTTTTTGGCTGATGGAAGGGGAACTAGTAATCGCACCAGAAGAGCGGGCCTTCCATTTTAGCTTTCCATCGGCGGAAAGTGCATATAAATAGTTGTCTTTGCTGCCAAAGTAGATAATCCCTTTTGCATCAATAAGAGGAGAGGAGGTGACTCCTTCTGCCGCCTTATACTCCCATTTTATCTTTCCCTTTGAATCGATTGCATAAAAGCTTCCCTCTTCTGTCCCTATATAGAGGATGCCATTTGTAGTTGCTGCAGCTGATCCAGTTATATCCCCATTTAATTTTGTTTTCCAAATGACTTTGCCTGTTCTTTGGTTGATCGCATAAAAGTGTTCATCTTCTGATCCAACATAGAGAGTACCATCTCCTCCTATAAGTACAGAGGATGAGGTATAGGAACCAATCTCATATTTCCATTTCTTTTTGCCTTTTGTATCTAATGCATATACGTTTCCTGAAATAAAGGCATTATTGCCTGTTGAACCATAAAAAACATCGGTAAAATAAATATTTCCATCTGCTCCAAGTGTTGGTGTAGCATCAATGCTCGATGCTGTGTAGGCCCATTTTAATTTTCCATCTTTAATGGCCAATAGCTTTCCTTTTGCAACAGAATTAGAACCATCCTCAAAAAATCCAGATACTCCAGCATAAACGGTGCCGTCAGAACCAATTGCTGGCGGAGAATTTAGCCAAAGCTGTGATGAACGCTCTGTTGGAATGGAGTAGGTCCATTTTGTTTTTCCAGTGGATGTAATAGCATATAAAGTCGTGCCTGATGTTACATAGATGGTGCTGTCAGAAGCAATTGCTGCAGAAGCAGAAATGGATTCTTTTGTTTTGTATTTCCATTTTAATTTTCCATCGCTTTTTATTGCATATAAGTAAGAATCCTCTGAACCGATATAAATGGTTCCATCTTTTCCGATAACAGGAGATGCACTGATATCATCACTGGTTTTATATGACCACTTAAGAGCAGGCGCTGCGCTCCCAGTATATTGAGACCATCTATTCCAATTTAACGAAGTAGGCTGATCTCCATATGCATCATATAATCCAGCTTTGTACCCTTTTCCTTGGTAAAACTTTTTTGTTGCAGCTGTAGTTGTTTCTCCGGAACTAAACAACATCGTAAAAAAGAGCGTTACCATTCCTGCATATGTGAAAAGGTAACGCCTCAATTTCCATCTTTTTTTACTTGTCTTTTTCTCTTTCTGTTTGTTCATTTCTTGTTCAGCTTCCCCTCTGAATTTGGTGTGAATTAAAAAAACACATATATGTTTTTTTTAAATTTATCACATGCTTTTGCCTTTATATAGCTTTTTTTTAAGACATTTTTCGCGGTTTTTAACAGGTTGTCATTTCTTATTTAAGCGCTTGCTTGCAGTGGGAAAACATACAAGTTTTTTGCGAATTAGAAAAAAATAGTAAAAAAATGTTAGAGGATTTGCATAGTATGTAAAATCGATAATTGCCCTATGTTAATAAGCAGCAATCAAGATTTTAAATTCCTTATGAAGGGAATAATAGCTTGATTGTTCGTTTTTTTTAGTAATATCTGTAAGAATATGAAACTAACTTCTACTAGCAAACGTATAGAAATAACAGAAAGGAGTGGGATAAAGATGATTAGTCTCCAGCATGTTTCTAAGTCTTTTGGGAAGCAGAAAATCTTACAAGATATTAATCTGGAAGTGGAAAAAGGCGAGATTATTGGTTTGCTTGGTCCAAATGGAGCGGGGAAAACAACATTGATTCGTTTGATGAATGGCGTCATAAAACCAGATTCAGGAAAGATTTTTATAGATGGTCTGGATCTTATGGATAATAGCGAAGATATAAGAAAAAGAGTGGGAATTGTAACAGAAAGTGCAGGCCTTTATCATGAAATGAGCGGATATGAAAATTTGGAGTTTTTTGCAGACATATATGGAGTTTGTGATAAGAAACGAATAGAGGAGCTGCTTTTTCTTTTTGGACTGCAAGAGCATCAAAAGCAGCAAACAGGTACATACAGCACAGGCATGAAGAAAAGATTAGCATTGGCGAAGGCCCTTTTACATAAGCCAGATCTATTATTTTTAGATGAGCCGACAAATGGCTTGGATCCCGATGGAATAAAAATGGCGCTTTCCTATCTAGGAGAATATCAAAAGCAGACAGGTACAACGATTTTTATTTGTTCCCATGTGCTTCATCAGCTAGAGTCTATTTGCACTTCTTTTGCTTTTTTAGAAAAAGGCAGGATTATCGAAAAGGGAACAATAGAGCAGCTGACAGAGAAATATACGAAAGAAGCAAAAGTGGAAATAAAAACAAATTTGGAAGTGAAAAGCGGCAGCTTTGCAGGTTTTCCTTGTGAACAGCAGAGCGAGAATTGCATCATTTTTACATTGCCATCCAAAAAACATATTTCCGGGCTATTGCAAGAAGTGCTAAAAAATCATTGGGTGGAAACAGTAGCATTATTGAATACGGATTTAGAGTCTATTTACTTTCAAGTAAGGAGCTGCTTCGATGAATCGTAATGTTATAAAAGCACTGATAGTGAAAGATCTCCGCACCATAAGAAGGAGCAAAAGCCTACTCACTGTACTGATTATTATCCCCATTATTTTTTCTTTTGTTATACCGACAGCAGCTATTGCAGGGATTCGCTTTTTTGATGTGGAAGGTTCAATGGGATCAGATGTAGAAAAGCTGATCGCGAAGTTCCTAGCAGAAGTGACTGTTTCATCCGTTTCCCTTGAAACCTTTAAGCAGCAGATGATTTATATTTCTATCAATTATCTGTTTACTTCCTTTTTTTTGCTTGTGCCTATTGTTACTGCTTCTGTCACAGCAGCAAACAGCTTTGTCGGAGAAAAGGAGCGGCGAACATTAGAAAGTTTATTATTTGCCCCGATTTCCATCAAAGAACTATTTGTGGCGAAAATTTTAGCTTCGTTTCTGCCATCTTATTTTATTTCTTTGGCAAGCTTTATTCTCAGCGGCATCAGCATTAATATTCTAAGCTATCCTTTATTTGATAAATTGATTTTTCCAACAGGCAATTGGCTTGTTCTGATTGCTTGCCTTTCTCCGATGATTTTGCTTTCGACCATTTTGCTGAATGTGTTTATTTCTTCCCGTGTCAAAACATATCAAGAAGCGCAGAATATCGGGGGAATGATTGTTCTGCCTGTTATTGCCATGGTTGTTGGCCAAGTTTCCGGATTATTTTTGATTGGGATGAAGATTATGCTGCTATTATCTTTAGCTCTTTTGATTATTAATTTATTTATGCTGAAGAAAATAGCAAAATCTCATGATAGGCATGTGCTGTTTGAGAAGCAGATTCATTAAATTTGTATGGGGCTGGATGGATTTATGATAAATCCGTCCAGCTCTTTTTTGTGCTTGCTATCAGGTAGCTTTAAACTTTGAAATCTCTAAACGCATATTCAAAAGCTGCTCCCCATTGCGGTATACATTTTCGGAAATAATAGTGTGGAATTTTAAAAAGGTAAGAGAATTTCTAATTTTTTCAGCAGTAACATGATTAATGGGAGGCATGTTTTTGTGTGTCTCTATTTCTTTTAGGTCTTTTGCAACGGTTAAGTGCAATAACTTTTTTTGCTCCTCTTGAAGAAGTTCTTCTGCATATTGAATAATATCTTTTTTGAGTACTGTGTAGATTCGTTCTCCGTATTTTTTTCCTCCATATAATCCTTTTTTTGCTCCTGCGAGAATTTTCCTATAATGCGTTTGATCTGCTTGATTTGCAATTCTCAATATCCGCAATACAATCTTATTGGCATCAGGAATGGTTATATATCCAGGATCGAGATGGTATTTTCTTTTTTTCATAAGCACTCCCCCATTAGTGGTAGTTAACTTATTCATCTATATGAAGAAATTTTGTTTTTATTTACTGTTTATTCTAAATGGATACATGAAATTTTACTTCATGACATTTGTCATTTTCATTTGATGACATCGGCAACTAATCAATGACTTTATATTCTCATAGAATGTAACTATAAAGCGTTGGAGGTGGGGAAATGGAGAATATTATCCGATTGGCTAATATTTCAAAGGCATTTGCTGGCCAAAAGGCAGTTGAGAATATCTCTTTTTCTATAAATAAGGGAGAAGTGGTGGCTATCTTAGGGGCTAATGGCGCGGGGAAAACAACGACTATCTTAATGATGCTGGGACTAATAAAGCCGACTGATGGAAAGATTACAGTGTTCGGAAAACATCCGAATCAAAAAGAGGTAAAAGAGCGCATTGGCTGCATGCTTCAGGAAGTCAGTGTGATGGACAGCCTAAAGGTAAAAGAACTCATTTCTTTAGTGCGGAGCTACTATCCTAATCCAATGGCGACAGAAGACTTATTGGCAATCACGGGATTTGAGAAAAGGGATTGGAACAAACGAACCGAAAAGCTTTCGGGAGGACAAAAGCGGCGGCTGAATTTTGCATTGGCACTGGCAGGAAACCCTGATTTGCTGTTTTTGGATGAACCGACAGTAGGCATGGATATTACTGCAAGGAAGAATTTTTGGGATAAGGTAAAGAGCCTAAAGAACAACGGCAAAACCATTATCTTTACAACCCATTATTTGCAGGAAGCAGATGAAGTAGCAGAAAGAATCATTTTGTTTAACAATGGGGCTGTTGTGGAAGATGGAACCCCTTTTGATTTGAAAAATAGATTAGCGGGGCAAAGCATTTCTTTTCAAGGAGAAGAAAATATTTCGTTGGATATATACCGGAAGCTGCCGCATTGTTTAGAGGCGAAAAAAGTAGAAGGGCGCGTGATTCTTTTAACAGATCATGCAGATGAACTGCTTAATGCTTTATTTGCCAGCAAGCTTTCCATGACACAAATCGAGGTTCAGCAGGGAAAATTGGAAGAGGCATTTTCAGAACTGGCAGCAAAAAAGGAGGTTATGTAAATGAATATCTTCTTTATGCAGGCAAAAGCAGAACTGCTTAGAATGTTCCGCAATAAATATTATATTTTCTGGTCCTTATGTATGCCGATTTTGTTTTATTTTCTTTTTACAAGGGTGATCAGTACACCAGAGGAAAATCAAGAGGTGTGGAAAGCCCATTATTTAATGTCTATGGCGACCTTTAGTGTGATGGGCTCATCAATTATGTCGCTGGGAATTAAGCTGGTGCAGGAACAGACGGAAGGATGGACACGCTTTATGAAAACTACGCCTCTTTCAACAGGAACTTATTTTGCGGCGAAAATGCTGGCGCAAACTGCTGTTCATTTATTTTCTATTTTAGTCATTTTTATTGCAGGCGTCTTGATAAACGGGGTAGACCTTGCTTTCTTGCAGTGGATTACTTCAGGAATATGGATTATTTTTGGCTCTTTGCCATTTTTAGCAATGGGCACAGTAATTGGAACAATGAAAAAAGTGGAAACAGCATCCGGGATCAGCAATCTTATTTATATGGCATTGGCAATTACTGGGGGGATGTGGATGCCTATTGAAGTATTTCCAAGTATGATGCAAACAATCGCCAAATGGCTCCCTTCTTATCATTTTGCAGACGGAGCCTGGGAAATTATCAGAGGCCATCTTCCAAATGGCAGTAATTTTCTTTTTATGATAGGGTATCTTTTCCTTTTTATGCTACTATCAATTTATATAAGAAGAAAACAAGAAGCTGTTTAAGGAGGGTGTATGAAAGCTAAAAAAAAGATAATATTATTTCCTGAAAGATATGGTTTTTTCCCATATATGTTTTTAGTGTATCTTATTTTGCCGGGATTTTATATAGCGCAAGCAAAAGGTGCAAAACTGGTAATTGGCTATCTGCTTTTGGCGCTGTTTTTAGTTTCCTATCGCCAGCTCTATATGTATATGGATAAAAAAATTTATACATTCTGGATTGGTGTCCAGATGGGGATTATCTTTTTATTGAGCATCTTTTATAATCCCAATATTTTATTTATGGGGTTTTTCCCTGCTAATTTTATTGGCTATTATAAAAATAAACGTCATTTTTATCAAGCACTTGTGATTTTTGCTGTAATGCAGACTATTCCGCTTTTTTATTATTTATATTTAGGTGATGGTCCGATCAGTGGCATGATTTATTATCTTCCTTTTTTTGTGATTATGCTGATGTCTCCATTTGGCATTCGCTCCATGAATAGACGAATGGACTTGGAAAGGCAACTGGATGTGGCAAATGAGCAGATTAGTCAGCTGGTAAAAAGAGAGGAGCGCATGCGAATTGCTCGAGATTTGCATGATACATTGGGCCATACATTATCTTTGTTGGCATTAAAGAGCCAGCTTGTTGGAAAATTAGCTGTTCATAAACCAGAAAAGGTGCAGCTTGAGGCGAAGGAAATGGAAAAAATATCTCGAAGCGCTTTAAAGCAAGTTCGGGAATTAGTTTCTGATATGCGAGCAATTACAATTGCAGAAGAATTGGTTGAGGTGCAAACGATATTAGAAGCGGCTGCTATCACATATTATATGGATGTGGATAAAATGGTCAGCAAAATTCCTCATTTAACGCAAAATATTTTAAGCCTTTGTTTAAAGGAAGCTGTTAATAATGTTATCAAACATAGCGGTGCAAAATGTTGTTCTATCCAAATTTTGCTGAAACAAGGGAAGGTGGAAGTAACCATTTCAGATGATGGCATAGGATTTTCCAATAAGAATCTGTTAGGAAACGGCCTGAATGGGATGAAAGAGCGCCTGCAGCTAGTAGAGGGAGAACTATCTTTAACTTCAGATTATGGAACATTGCTGAGAATAACAGTTCCAATTATTGAGAGAGAGAAAAAAGAGGGGATGGCGTTTTGATACGGATTATTATTTCAGAAGATCAAAGGATGCTGAGGGGTGCTCTTGGAACTTTATTAGACTTTGAGGAGGATATTGAGGTGATTGGCCAGGCCGAAAATGGGGAAGAAGCGCTTCGGCTGATTCATAAGCTAAAACCAGATGTATGCCTTTTGGATATTGAAATGCCTTTAAAAAGTGGTTTGGATGTAGCAGAAGAACTGCAGCGGAACGGTTCTTTATGCAAGGTAGTTATTTTGACGACCTTTGCAAGACCGGGCTATTTTGAAAGAGCTTTAAAAGCGAATGTGCATGGATATCTTTTAAAAGATGGACCAAGTGAAGAATTAGCGGAGGCAATCCGCCAAGTGGTGAAAGGAAAAAGAGAGTTCGCATCAGAACTGATTTTTGGGCATATGGGCAAAGGAAATCCTTTATCAGAGAGAGAAAGAGAAGTGTTGGTTCTTGTGGCAGAAGGAAAAACAGCAAAAGAGATTTCTGCTTTATTGTATTTGTCATCTGGCACAATCCGCAATTATATTTCGGAAGCTTTAAGTAAATTAGAGGTAAAAAATAGAATTGAAGCCATTTCAAAAGCAAAAAGAAATGGGTGGATTTAAGGAAATGGCATCTATTGTCTAAATTTTGGATTGGAAGTATTCTCTATCCTTTGATATGATGAGGAAAGTGAAACTATTTCTACAATAATGGAGGAAATTTCCTTGAACGATAATCATACAAATGAACAAGCCGGCAAAAAGAAAATCAGTTTGCAAGAAGCGATGAGACAGCAGCTTGCTAATAAAAAGCAACAGGCACAGAGTGGAAAAGCAATGTTGGGCGGCAATCAAAAAATGCAAAAAATGAACAGCCAGCAAACGAAAAAGCCAAATAATCAAAGAAAACGCACGGGTGTGTAATGAACGGTCAAAATAGAAAAGATATAGCACCAGGCGCTAGCGTAGAAATTGTGCTGAAGCAAGACCAAAGAACAGGGAAAAGAACAGCGGGCATTGTAAAAGATATATTAACAAAGTCCGCGTTTCACCCTCATGGAATTAAGGTTCGGCTAGAAGATGGCCAGGTAGGCAGGGTGCAGCTGATTAAAGAAAGCTAACAAGAACTTAGAGAAGGATAGTCCGGGCATTAGAGCAGGATTGTCCTTTTTTATTTTTTTAGATGATAAAAGATAATGCTAGCATGTTAATTTAATCTCTACACCATAATGGTCAGAGATAACAGAGCGATTGCGATCATTAAAAATCACCTGGGAATATTCTACTGCAAGGGACTGATTTGCCATAATGAAATCAATTCGCAAATCTTGTTTATTGGCATCCCAGCCGGTAATTTTTCCTTTTACGGTAATGCCATCATCTTTTTTTGCTGCAAGATGATATGTATCATAAAGACTCTGGTTTAGCATATAGTCATAGCCTTCATTTTTGAAATTGGCATTATTATTAAAGTCTCCTAAAAGAAAGAATAGGCCATTTTTATTTACCTGTTGAAGCAGGGAGTCAAATTGTTGTTTAAAAGGTTCTTCCTTATCATTCCACCATCCCATATGACAGGAATAAAAGGAAACAGGCTTATGATGATAGTCAATTGTTGCTCCAATGATTTTTCGTGTTTTCCAATAGTTTGTGTCTGTTCCTCCTGTGATAAAAAAGGAATCTGCCTCTATAATAGGATGTTTGGTTAAAATTGCTAAACCCTCTTCGTAAATTTCAAATCCAATATGGGAGAAGTCCCAAATAAATGAATAGTCGATAACACCTATTTTCTCTAACTCTGTTAATAAGATATACCCGAAATTACTTTTTTTGATTTGTCCGTCTACAACTGTATCTTCTATTAATTGGCTTACCTCTTGCAGGGCTATTACATCATATGCTTCTTCCTTTATAGTTTGAGCCAAGCAGCGAATTTTTTCTATTTGATTGTCTTCTTGCCAAGAGTGGCAATTTAATGTTAGCAATTTCATTTTTTATGCCTCCAAGCGTATTTAAATGGGAAGCCATTGTATGGAGAACTTGATTCATTGTTTTTTATGCATTAATGGTTTTTGGTCTCCAACTCTAAGGGAGGATACAAGAAAACAGGATGGAGAGAAGCTTGCCTGGAGGTTCACTTTATCCTATTGTGACAAATTTTAGGAATAGATTTTTTGTAAGCAGCTGCTTTTTCTTATAGAGCAAGTTATATCATAGAGGGGGATTATGCAACAATAGAATCGAGCCATTATGGAAGAAATTACATAGTTTGTTCTTTTTCCCACTAGGCAAGAATTTTCTCAAATGCGCATTTTTTCTTGTTTAGTTTGTTGTACTTTTCGCCGTGTTTTATTTCTATTTTTTGATAACAAAGGATACCTTTTCGGAAAATGGCAATAATAACGTCACTATAATAGGTGAACTAATCATAATGAACAAAGGTGGAAAACTATGGAATTTATTTTCTTCTTAGTATCGTGGCTTGTTGTCTCCTTATTTGCTGTATGGAAAAAAACTTAACAATTGCGGATAATACTTTTGTCTATTTAGTTATGCTAATCTTTAATATTAATTATTTTTGGCTGCTGGAAGGAGGATGGAAGCTGATAGAAATTACAACAAACTGTTTGTATTTTATTTCATATAATTTATTTTGGTATATTACGATCCCCTTTATTCTCCTTCTTTTTTTTAAATGCGATCAGCAAACGAAAGTCTTTGCTTAGTAAATCGCTAAGTGTGTGTTTCCATTCTTTTTTTGCTGATAATGACAGCCGTATGCAATCATTATGAGATTATTTCCTATAAAAATTGGAGCTTGGCATATGATGGAGTTTATTTTATTGCAGTATATCTATATAAAGCCTATCGCAAACTAGCCTATCGCGAGGTAATCAACTAATGAAACTATGGGATAGATTTGATCTAAATGAGTGGATTATATTAGCGCTGCTTATTGGAATGTGGACTGTTTTTTTTATCTTGCCAAAAAGACTGCCTCGCTATATTACCATTTTAAGTTTGATTTGGGGGTCTGTCAGCGGCATGCTGTTCGATATTATTATTGGAACAGGGCTGATAGATTTCTACAGTTTAAATGATAATAACCATTATGAAATTTTTGACTTTCTTTATTTTCTAAATCTAGCACCAAGTGGCTACCTTTTTATGATTTTTTTAAAATAAAGAAACAAAGGTTCATTTTGTATGTGCTAATATGGGGGCTGATTGGGTATGGAACAAACTGGCTTTTGACAAAGGTGCATATTATTGATTTTCAAAATGGCTATAAACTTTCCTACTCTGTTGTCTTTTTTATTATCACTCAAACAATCACGGGACTATATTATCAATTAGTGAACAAGAGGATGGATGATGCCTCGCAGTCTGCTACATAAGTAGATACTGTTTGGCTATATAATACATTTTTTAGGAAGAGATTCGTTTTCTTGACAAAGGACAATGAATTCTTTCTTTTTGTGTTGTCTCTAAAGCTTTTTAGGAAAATAAGAGTTAATTATACTTAT
>Ga0182742_1002897_pt1 | contig 17942 bp, 15 predicted proteins | sample eDN5th37CBELigMG_FD_128880 | JGI IMG/M metagenome (GOLD analysis project Ga0182742, IMG submission 128880) | Enriched Miracle-Growth compost microbial communities from Emeryville, California, USA - eDNA 5th pass 37_C BE-Lig MG (version 2)... ...
CGTTCGTCCTGAGCCAGGATCAAACTCTCCAATAAGATTGTTTGACTTGCTCATATGTTTTGCTGCATAAAGCAGCTAGAATTAACGTTGACGTTTTTGTTTGTTTAGTTTTCAAAGAGCAATTTAATATGGAGCGGGTGATGGGAATCGAACCCACGACAACAGCTTGGAAGGCTGTAGTTTTACCACTAAACTACACCCGCTTAATATATACATTAATATTTAATGGTCGGGAAGACAGGATTCGAACCTGCGACCCCTTGGTCCCAAACCAAGTGCTCTACCAAGCTGAGCTACTTCCCGTAAATAAGCGCGCCCGAAAGGAGTCGAACCCATAACCTTCTGATCCGTAGTCAGACGCTCTATCCAATTGAGCTACGGGCGCAAATTACATCATATTAAAAGTAACTTTCATATATTAACACAACAATTCATTGGAGTCAATATATTTTTGGTGCGGCCGAGAAGAGTCGAACTTCCACGGGGTTGCCCCCACTAGGCCCTCAACCTAGCGCGTCTGCCATTCCGCCACGACCGCAAATTAATATTAAGACATAAAATATAATACCATAAATCCAGTAAATTATCCAATGGTAATTCATGGTGCGGGTGAAGGGAGTCGAACCCCCACGCCTCGCGGCGCCAGATCCTAAGTCTGGTGCGTCTGCCAATTCCGCCACACCCGCATAAGTGGATATTTACCTCAACAACACAAAAAACAATGGTGAGCCATGAAGGACTCGAACCTTCGACCCTCTGATTAAAAGTCAGATGCTCTACCGACTGAGCTAATGGCTCAAACAAAATAAAAAAATGGCTGGGCTAGCTGGATTCGAACCAACGAATGACGGAGTCAAAGTCCGTTGCCTTACCGCTTGGCTATAGCCCAAACATTTTATATGGCGGTCCGGACGGGACTCGAACCCGCGACCTCCTGCGTGACAGGCAGGCATTCTAACCAACTGAACTACCGGACCCAATATTTATTACATTTGGATAATAATCTAGCTTCAATGCCTATTGACACTTCTGCTTTTTCAATGACCCGTACGGGATTCGAACCCGTGTTACCGCCGTGAAAGGGCGGTGTCTTAACCGCTTGACCAACGGGCCATAATAAATGGCGGAGAAGGAGGGATTTGAACCCTCGCGCCGCTCGCGCGACCTACACCCTTAGCAGGGGCGCCTCTTCAGCCTCTTGAGTACTTCCCCATATGGCTCCGCAGGTAGGATTCGAACCTACGACCGATCGGTTAACAGCCGATAGCTCTACCACTGAGCTACTGCGGAATAATTTCTAATCTTTTTAGCTTGTCCTCATATCGACTCTTTATATTATAGTGACGTGAAATATAAAAGTCAATATTTTTTCATTCAAAAATCATATGAATATGACCAACTCTTTGTTCGTTACAGGGATAAAAATATATCACCTTACTGCCCTAAACGTCAACCCTCTTTGAGAGTTAATTTCCCTCTACAAATCCCGCAAACATATTTTTTCGTATCCATCTTTCTCTTTCGTCTATATATCTGATGACACCCGTTACAAATATACATTATGACATTTTGACTCTTTTTGTTTGTAGTGTTTTCTGGAAGTGAAGAACAGTACCGGGGAGCTCCTACTTTATCCAATAGTAGCTTAAAGTCCTTATCCCGATGCATATAACCCTTCCCCTCTAAATGCAAATGATAGTGACACAACTCATGTTTGATAATGCCGACTAGTTCATCTATCCCTAACTGCTGTAAATACTTTCTATTCATTTCAATGTCATGGCTCTTTAATAAATATCGGCCGCCTGTTGTCTTCAGCCGAGCATTAAAGGTGGCTTGATGTCGAAAGGGTTTATGGAAATACTCCATTGAAATCTCTTCCACTAATTTTTGCAATTCTTGATTATCCACGTCGCTCCAACTCCTTTCATTATGAAGCACATGACAAACTATATCAGCATAGACTAATGATAATTAAGAAGATTTTTGTCCGGGAGGTTATCAAATGCCTACTTGGTTTCAAAATCAAATCCAAAGAGCTTTTTATAATAAAAATAGATACCAAATTAAATTGTTAAATCAATGCTGGTTTATTTATAGAAAAAAACATTTTTAATGCTATTACAGGACTGTCCTATCACTTAAAAAGTACCATATATCAATATCTAGTGTTGATTGTAACACTGATGATTAAATATGGAACTACTATCATATAAGACAGCCCTGTAAGACTGCATATTTAAAAGGCTCAGCCTTCTGTTGGTGAAAGCATCGTTAAAGCCACTCTGCCTTTATTTAAATCAACGGAATCAACCCAAACAGTCACTACATCTCCTACAGATACGATATCTAGAGGATGCTTAACAAATTGACGGCTCAATTTTGATATATGGACAAGCCCATCTTGTTTCACGCCGATATCTACAAAAGCACCAAAATCCACTACATTCCGAACGGTACCTTGCAGCTCCATCCCAGGCTTCAAGTCTTCTAGCTTTAGAATATCCTTTTTCAAAAGCGGTGTTGGTAATTCGTCACGAGGATCCCTTTCTGGTCTTACCAACGCATCAACAATATCCTGAAGCGTTAATTCTCCGATTGTTAACTGTTGGGCTGTTTGTTTAATATCAATTGCAGCCAAAGCCTTTTTTAACTCCTCTGTACCTAAATCCGCGGAGCTAAAACCAAGAGACTTAAGAAGCATTTCAACTGCCTCATAGTTTTCCGGATGTATAGGTGTTCGATCTAACGGTTCACTGCCATCTACGACTCTTAAAAATCCAATCGCCTGTTCATATGTTTTGGCACCTAAACGAGGAATTTTCTTTAATTGCTTCCTTGATGTAAATCGGCCTTCTTCTTCTCTCTTTTTTACAATATTGTTTGCCACTGTTTTTGATAGACCGGATACATATTGCAGCAGCGAAGGAGAGGCTGTATTTACATTCACTCCCACCTGGTTAACAACTGTTTCAACGACAAATGTAAGTGATTCTGATAATTTTTTCTGTGATACATCATGCTGGTATTGACCCACGCCGACTGATTTCGGATCAATTTTCACCAATTCAGCAAGCGGATCCTGAAGACGTCTGGCAATCGATACCGCGCTTCTCTCCTCAACCTGATAATCAGGGAATTCTTCCCTTGCAATATCGGAAGCAGAATATACACTTGCTCCTGCCTCATTGACGATTAAATAAAAAATCTCTTCTGGCAGTTCCTTTAATACATCGGCTACAAACTGCTCTGTTTCCCGAGAGGCTGTCCCATTCCCAATTGCTACCATTTCAACCCTGTAGTCCTTCACGATTTTCACGAACTTTTCCTTCGCTTCTTTCGTTTTGGATACAGGCGGATGCGGATAAATCACTCCGATGGTTAACACTTTTCCTGTTTCATCAACAGCAGCCAGCTTACATCCAGTACGATAGGCCGGATCCACACCAAGAACGACCTTTCCTTTTAGCGGCGGCTGAAGCAATAAATTCCTTAGATTTTCTGAGAAGATATGGATAGCCTGTTCCTCTGCTTTTTCCGTCAATTCATTTCGAATATCCCTTTCGATAGAAGGTTGGATCAGCCGTTTATAGCCGTCTTCAATCGCCTCTGAAACGATGGGGGCTGCAATGGAACTTGTATCGCGAATCCATTTCTTTTGTAAATACTTTACGATAAACTCTATATCTGGTTTTATATTTACACGTAAAATATCCTCTTTTTCCCCGCGATTCAATGCCAGGGTTCGGTGGGGAACAATTTTGCTGACTGGCTCTTCATACGAATAATACATTTCGTATACTTTCTTCTCATCTTTTTCAGAGTCTTTTTCCGTTGATTCAATGATTCCCTTTTTACTTGTTTCATTTCGAATCCATTTACGACCCTCTGCTTCATCTGAAACCATTTCAGCAATAATATCTCGGGCGCCTGTCAATACATCCTCGACTGTCATCACTTCTTTTTCATCCGAAAGATATTTGCTTGCTTCTTCCTCTAATGACACGCCTTTAGGAAACGTCAATAACCACTCTGCAAACGGTTCTAAACCTTTTTCTTTTGCAACCGTTGCTTTTGTCCGTCTTTTTTGTTTATATGGACGGTATAAATCCTCAACCTCCTGCAGCTTGACAGCCTTTACAATCTTTTGCTGCAGTTGGGGTGTCAGTTTTCCTTGTTCTTCAATCAGCCTGACTACTTCTTCTTTACGTTGCTCTAGGTTTTGTATGTATTGCCATCTTTCCATAATATCCCGTATCTGTACTTCATCCAAAGAACCAGTCTGTTCTTTCCGATAACGGGCAATAAACGGGACAGTGTTCCCTTCATCAAGCATTGCTATTACATTTTTGATTTGTTTAACAGCAAGAGATTGTTCTAATGCTATTAATTGAAATAATTCCTGTTGCTTTTCTAAAGTATTTTCCAATCGCACAGCCTCCAATAATGAGTAATATATTTATTTTAACAAATTCTTACGCATGATACCCAATCGTACTCTCATGTTTCAATGAACAAAATTCAACATTGTTATGGTCATAATAAAAACGCCCCTACAATTATAAGGACGTTTTCTGTATGATTTAAAATTCAATAAGACCTAAACTTATTTGCAGGGCTTCATTGACCTTATCCATCATTTCATCATCGAGATGAGTTATTTTATCGGTTAAGCGTTGCTTATCAATAGTACGAATTTGCTCTAAAAGAATGACCGAATCTCGTTCAAAACCATAACGCTTCGCATCAATTTCAACATGTGTAGGCAGCTTCGCTTTTTGTATCTGTGCTGTGATTGCTGCAATTATTACTGTGGGACTAAACCGATTCCCGATGTCGTTTTGAATGACGAGTACAGGGCGCACCCCGCCTTGTTCTGAGCCAACAACTGGGGAAAGGTCCGCAAAATAAACGTCTCCACGTTTGACAATCAAAGGTTTACCCTCCGCTTACTAGACGTTCAACTGTGTGTTCTGCCTCATATTCCGCTTGAAATGCTTCAGATGCAATCGTCAAATTTATTTTGGCCATTTCCATATAGCCCCGTCTCATGGATTCACGAATATGTCTTTTCTTACGCTCACGCAAGTACATTTTCGTTGCTTGATAAATAAATTCACTTCGATTTACATTTTCTTGTTTGACAAAACCGTCTAACTCACTTAATAGATGTTGCGGTAATTTTATCATAATCTCTGTCGTTACACTTGACTCAGACACAATTGTACACCTCCACCATCAGTACACACCTATTCACTCTACCATTTTTTATAATATCATTAATTTTTATTAATGCAAAGACTATTCAAGGATTCTTCACTATTATCGTCCAAAAAAATAGCCTTTTATGCATACATACGCTTGATTGACTAGTTTATGTCGGTTATTTTATTTCTTTTCCATAAGCCTTGCTAGCAAACAATGTTGATAAACTTGCTTTTTGACTCATCCGTGAGAATTGGACATTTCTCACGCCTTCCAACTGTGCTGAAAGGTTACTGTATGGTTATGAAGTGACAATAATAATAAACAAAGCCTTTCAGTAAAGGACTGTCAAATATCCAGAACTGCTGGATTAGAATAATCCGTTGACTACTTCAACTATTTGACCATCCTGAATGAATACACGCGGGATTCGGTTTGACATCATACAAGTAATCTCATAGTTTATCGTCTCTAATTCATCCGCTATCTCATTAACCGAGATACATTCATTCCCTTGTCTGCCAATAAGGGTAACCTCCGTTCCAACTGGCAAATAAGTTGGAAGCTTAATCATGGTTTGGTCCATACAAATCCGGCCAGCAATCTGTACTCTTTTTCCATCCACTAATACTTCTTGTCCACGAAGCTTACGAATCCACCCATCTGCGTAGCCAATTGGCAGCGTTCCAATCCATTCAGGAGCTTCCGCTTCATAGGTTGCACCATAGCCTACTTTCTCACCTGATTTTATTTCCTTCACATGAACTAATCTTGTTCTTAGAGAAAATGCCTCCTTGAGTGGATAAGGCAATTCCGGCTCAATCTCTCTCGAAGGACTTAATCCATACATAGAAATCCCTAAACGGACCCCGTTAAAATAACTTTCCGGATAGCGAAAGGAGGCTGCAGAATTGCTGGCATGAACTAATTCAGGACGCTGTTCAAAACTTTCTAGAAGTTCATTAAAAGAAGCCAGCTGCTGGTTAAAATAAGTCTTATCTGACTCGTCGGCAGTAGCAAAATGCGTAAACACACCTTCTAAATAAAAACAGGAATTTTCTCTGATGGCGGATTCAACATCTTTAAGCTCTTCTTTCGTTTTTACACCAATTCTGCCCATTCCCGAATCAATCTTCATATGAAGCTTTACAGGTTTACTTTCCTTTAAATATCCTTTAGCTTTGTCTATCCATTCCTTTTGAAAAACGGTCAATGTAACATCATATTCAGCAGCTAATGCAACATTTTCCGGCCTGCTTGTCCCAAGTACAAGCACCGGTTCTGTAAAACCTTTCTTTCGTAAGGCAATCGCTTCATCAAGGAGAGCAACGGCCGCGTAAGAAGCACCGGCACTTATTGCCGTACGGGCAACTTGAATGTCTCCGTGCCCATAAGCATTCGCTTTTACAACAGCAAATAACACCACTTTTTTAGGTAAAATTTTTTTCAATGATTCCACATTATAATAAATGTTGTCAAGGTTAATTTCTGCCCACGTATCACGATAAAACGGCTGAGCTCCCATTCTAATAATCCTCTCTTTTGTTGACTAATTTAACTGTATAATTTGATTATCTAGCTCTGCCAAGCTCTTGTCAAATGGGTTTGATAATAAACATTAACATGATTTAAAATGTGGAATACCGAAGATAACAAGGTGGTCAGACAATGAAAAAGGCTGACCCTTTGTAAAGGTGTCAGACCCTGCAATACAATATCTAGCATAAACAAATAGATACCGATTATTCATTTATCCTTTATCATATTTGCAGGATCCAAAACCCATCGGTCAGCCATCCGAGCTTATTTTACTGCGTTGCCTTGAACTGTACGTGCAATTTCCACCATTTCTTCAGGTGTCAAATCATTAGAAGCAATCATATAATCTACACCATCATTCGTCCAGGTTAAACTATTAGCAGTCAGCGCACCAATTGTAAACCCTAAATCAACCAGTTCACCTGTTACATTTGTCGGTCCAGCTGTAGCAGGCATGACCGATGTTTTCTCCTGTACTAATGTGAATGATTTATCTCCCTCATATGTGAGGACCACCCGTTTTCCGCTGTCTATTTTCACTTCCTTCTCTCCTACTAAATGAACCCCAGGAATGTCTTCAGGGTATTTAATCGAGAATTCCTGATTGTCCAAATCAGCCATTACTGTCTTATCAAGCTGGGCACCTGTCATATTCTTTTGGACATTAAAATCATTTTTATCAAAGCTGGCATTAAATTTCACATCAGAAAATTTAACAGTAACAAGCGCATTACGGTCGGAATCCATCACCTTTACACTAATTGGGGCCAGATCCTTTTTATTTAAGGTAATTTCCTGATACGGAAGCATCTTATTGTTTTGATATCTTGTTTTGGTTTCAAATACATAGTGCTCTTTTGTGCTAGTAAATTTTGCTTCTTTATCCTCCATAATATCTTTTACAAGTGATTCATATAAATAGGCTTGGCTGCTATTTTGAGGCCAGTCACTTTGAAACTTAAAGCTTTTATTAAGGGCAGGAGTTAATACAAAAACACCTTCTTCATTGCGGAGAATCATTTGATTTTGGTCCTTTTGGGCATTCTTTAAGTCAACCCGATAGAAATCAGGCTCTTTGTGCCAAACCTCTACATTATACGTATGCGGTTCTGTTCCCATCTGCAGGGTCATTTTTGCCTTTGCCTTATACCCGCCTAAATCCTCGAGCTTCGTATTTAAATCTTTGATGACATCCTCTTGAGTTTTCGTCCCACAGGCAGCTAGTACAAGAACAATCACGAGCCCTAAAGCCAGCATGAACATCCTTTTCTTCATTCCTTCAACCCCTTTTGTCTCATTTCCATTACGTAGAAGGAGAGCTCGAAAAATGAACCTGGCCTTGTCTCTCCTATTGCACTATGAATATATGAGACAACCACTTATAATATGACGAACTCGAGGGAAGGAATTACAATGCTTATTTATTCAGCAAATGATTTACTTTTCAATAATTACCTGTGCTGCCGCATATTCAGCGCTGTGAGTAATGGAAAGATGGACTCCTTTCTGAAGCGGTTTGCGGATATACGGTTTTCCTTTTTTATCGTTTTCTATTTGGATATCCAGAAAGGAAAGATTTTCGCCAATTCCGGTTCCAACTGCTTTGGCGAATGCCTCCTTGGCAGCAAAACGGCCTGCCAAATATTCAATTTTTCTTTTATCAGATAACCTCTCATAGGATTCCTTTTCAAAAGGTGTTAATATCCGGTCCACAAATTTTGATTGACGCTCCACAATCTTTTTTATTCGCTGCAACTCAACAATATCTAAACCAATACCTGAAATCATTCTACATCTTCCTTCTATCTTTATAATTTTTGGCATAAGAAATAGCATAGACAACCAGCCATTAATCTATTTTGTTTTGATCTAAAAATAGCTGTGTTATGATTGATCCAAATACTTATTTTGGAGGGGTATATGTTTACAAGAACAGAAAGCTTTCAAGAATTTATTCGTTATTATCCGGTCGTTTCTGTGATTGTTTCTATTCATATTATATTATACCTATTAACTTCTTTGCCGATTTTCCCCAATTCCACAATAATGGAGCAATTATCCGGGATTAATTTATATATTTGGCAAGGGGAACTTTGGAGACTAATAACTCCACTCTTTTTGCATAGCGGTTTTTCTCATGTGCTGTTTAACAGCTTTTCACTTGTTCTGTTTGGACCTGCCTTAGAGAGGATTCTGGGGAGTTTACGATTTGCTTGGGTTTATTTAATCACGGGGATTTCTGCTAATGTTGCCACCCTGTTGCTTGAGCCTGTAACCTATATCCATCTAGGTGCAAGCGGAGCTATTTTTGGATTATTCGGTATGTACATTAGTCTAAATGTGTTCCGTAAACATCTTTTATCTAAGGATAACAGACAGCTCATTACTACTATTGCGGTCATCAGTATTATCATGACCTTTTTCCAGCCGAATATAAACGTCATCTCTCATCTTTTCGGATTCCTGTCCGGATTTCTAATTGGCGCATTAACACTTAAAAAACGTACCTGATTAGAGGTACGTTTTCTATTGATATCGATACCAGTTATATATGGCAAGACCATCTTGTTCTTCAATATCCACTACTTCACCGCCAGAAAGACCAACCCCCGAATCAACAGTTGCCTGAATGGAGCCAAGTGATTGCTTTTCTTGAAAAAGACTGCTCGTTAATGTCAACGACTGAATTTTATTTTTTCTCATAAAAAACGTATTCTTGACGATTCCTCGGTAGGTCAATGTAAGCTGCTGCTGATGTAAATTCCATCCGGCATCCTTATATTTAAGATAGGACCAGAAAGCCGCAAACGGAAGCAGCAATAAGGACAAGTAACCCCATGGTCTGAAGAAAATTAAGGCCGCTGCAGCAATAATCAATGGAAGCAGCATCCCGCGAACCATATATCGTTTCAATGCCCGTTTTGGGGCTGGAACCATCTTAGGAGTAAAGCAATAATCATGTAAAAATGGAGATAAAAGAGTAGCTAACTGTTTTTTCTTAATAAGCGGCAAAAGAAGAGTCCTTGAACTATTCTTTTCAAGTGAACCGCCTGCAGTTTCTAAATAAACAGAGCAATACCCAAGTGGCTGCCTGACAATATTTTCACTTATTAGTATTCCTTGTATCCGCTTTAAAGGAATGGTAAGCTGTCTTTTTTCAAGCAGCCCTCTTGAAATGACTAAATCTTCTTCCACCTTTTTAACGGTAAATCCGGCATACTTAATCATTGTTCCAACTACAGCAATCATCCAGGCAATTAGAAACAATACGAAAAGAATGATACTCACAAAAACAACTCCGGTAGAAATTAATCCTTGCAGCTCCTTAAATACCCTTTCATATGGTATTAATTCATCGAATTGAAGTATAAAGGCAAGAGAGGCAGAAATGACTACTCCTGCACCGCCGGACGTTGAAGCTAGAAGCAGCAGCTGAGAAGGCTGCATCGTATATAAAGTTTCTTCTGACTCTTCGACTTCATTTTCATTGTAAGGATCAGTCTGACCTCTTTTTACTGATGTCAATATCTCTTGGATAGCTATAGCATCCTGTTTCTTAATAGCTGTCAGCACCGCTTCGGCATTATTTAACCCGCTTGAGCCTGCTGTTTCTACTTTTACCTTAACAAGACCAAAAGGACGCTGCAGAATCCCTTCTGAAAAATCAAGACTCTGAATCCTTTCAAATGGAATATAGCGTTTTTTTCTCACAAACAAACCTGATTCAATCCTTAGCTCCCCTTCTTCTACGCGATACGTAAACCGAAGCCAAGATAAAATGCCACCGACCAGCGACAACAAAACAAAAGCAGCAGCGATAATAGACTGCCAAAAGTCAAAACCAGGACCTTTCCCGCCAAATAAAAAGATAAAAATAAAAGGAACAATGAATTCCTTCAACGACTTTAGAAAATTAATAACACTCGTAATAGGGTGAAGCCGCTTCGGTTCAATCATCTTCATCAGCCACCCTTGCCAGCCTTGAAATGGATACTCTCATTTCTTCTGCTTCTGAAAGCTCTAATGCAGGTATTTCATGGGTTGTTGCAGCCGTTGAAACCGTAACGGAGGCTAATTTATATTTTCGCAGAAGCGGCCCTTGAGCGGTGTCCACATGCTGTACACGGACCATTGGGACAAGTGTACGTTTAATAACAAACAGCCCATGCTGTAGTTCTATTTCTTGTTCACGAACTTCATAGCGCCACCGTTTCCATCGTAGAGAAGGAAATAGGACAACAAAAAAATAAATGGATAAAATGAATAAAAGGATAGAAGCCGCACTAATCCAAATTGGCCACTCAAAAATAATCGTCAGCGTTGTTAGTCCTCCAGCCAATAATAAGAAAAAGAAGGAATAAAAGGCTCCCGATATGCGCCAAACCTTTAACGCTCTTTCTGAAATCCTGTTTTTCGGTTCCGATATCATTAATTTCTCCCCCTGAACTCACAAATCACAATCCTCTTTATTAGTATGTACGTTTTTACCTTCCATTTAGTTTCACTAAAACAAAGGTGTCAGGCACCGCATATGGACAAATAGGAACACTTTGTCGTTTTGCGGTGCCTGACACCTTTTTATCGCTTATTTATAGCTGTTTGATTTTGACTTATATTGTGAGTTGTTTGGGCGTTTGCCGCCATGGCTGTGACCTTGACGTGACTTCATTGGTGTTCTCTTACGGTTATTAGAATCATATCCCCGTTTACGGTCATCAAATTTGCGGTCACGCTTAACAGGCAGCGGCTTTTCTTCTGTTAATTTTACCGGCGTTGTATCAGGCTCTTTTGTCAACATTTTCAATACTGCCGCTACAACGGTAGAAGCGTCATGTTCTTCTAACAGCTCATCTGCAGCCTGCTTATAGTAAGAAAGGTTATTTCCATCAATCGTTTGAATGATTTTTTCCATCGCTGCTTTTTGCTGGCCTTCTAAAGCCTCATCCAATGTTGGGGGCTCCATACGCTCCATTTTCTTTCTTGTTGTTTTTTCCACAACATGAAGATAAGATTTTTCACGCGGTGTTATAAAGGTCATTGCAACGCCAGCTTTTCCGGCACGGCCTGTTCGGCCAATACGATGGACATAGCTTTCTGGGTCTTGCGGGATATCGAAATTGTATACATGTGTAACGCCTGAAATATCTAAGCCGCGGGCTGCCACATCGGTAGCCACAAGGACATCGATAGAGCCTTCTTTAAACTTCCTTAATACAGATAACCGTTTTGCTTGGCTTAAGTCACCATGGATTCCTTCCGCATTATAGCCACGAAGATTCAGCGCTTCAGATAGCTCATCAACCCGTCTTTTTGTGCGTCCAAAGATGATGGCTAATTCTGGTGATTGGATATCCAACAGTCTTGTAAGGACGTCAAACTTTCCTTTTTCCTGAAGTTCAATATAATATTGTTCAATCAAAGATACAGTGACTTCTTTTGTTTTCACACGCACGATTTGCGGGTCTTTCATAAAGCGCTCAGCCATACGCTGAATCGGCGCAGGCATGGTTGCTGAGAAAAGTAATGTTTGGTGGTCTTCTGGAATTTTCGCAAGAATGGCTTCAATATCCTCGATGAATCCCATGTTCAGCATTTCATCTGCTTCATCCAAAATTACAGTCCTCACATTATCAAGCTTGAGTGTATTTCGGTTAATATGGTCAAGCAAACGACCAGGTGTACCAACAATAATATGAGGAGGTCTTTTTAACGCACGAATTTGTCTGTTAATATCCTGCCCGCCGTAGATAGAAAGAACACGTGCTCTTTTTCCGTATCCAATTTTGTACAGCTCCTCTGAAACCTGAATCGCAAGCTCCCTTGTTGGAGCAATAACGATTCCCTGAATGATATCCTTTGTGTAGTCAATTGTATCAATCATCGGAACGCCAAATGCTGTTGTTTTTCCCGTACCTGTTTGTGCTTGACCGATTAAATCCTTGTTAGCTAAACCTAACGGAATGGTTTCAGCTTGAATTGGAGTAGCCTCTTCAAATCCCATTCTCTTTAAAGATTTTAATGTAGCCGGACTAATATTCAATTCTTCAAATTTTGTCAATTTTTCCAATCTCCTTTAATTGTAACAAAATAGTCTATAAAAAGTGGCTAGTGTGGTTTTCTCCCGAGCCAAATTCCTGCGGAGATCTATCTATTTTAAATTCGCCCCGTCAAATCAGCAACCGAATTTTTATCACGCTTCAAAGCGCTGCAGTCTTATATCTAGCCTGACTAGGACATTCTGTCTGCCATGTCGAAATGACTTCATACATCCAACTTAAAAATTCAAGGCTCACCGGGGGCTTAACTTCATTCAACAGGACTTAAGTCCCGTTCAAAACGAGAACGTTTTACATTCTTCATCTTTTATTAAATTGGATGACTTTTGCTGAATGAAGTTAACGCAGCAATACATACAAAACCAGCATGGTGTTGTACGCACCATTTAGTATGGAGGAATCCTTATGTTGAAGAGCCGAACGAATAGATACATAGCCGGCTTGTGGAGGAAGACTTCGTAACTTTGTTGGGGGTGGAATTAGCGTGTCGATAATATTTAAACAACTCATTCTAAGCTGTTCCGTCCTCCGCTTCCTTCATACAAAAAGTGAAAAAAGACATTCTCCAAATGGAGTAATGTCTGGGTTCGAAAGAAATTCTCTCATTGGCACTTTGATGGTAATTTTACCAGTAATTCCACCCATTTGCAACTGTGATCAATAGCTAATGGTAAGCGTTTGATGAGTAGTATATGCAAAAAAGAAAATTACTTTACTCCAGCTTTTAAAAAATAAAGAATATTTTCAAACAGATTATCTCTTTCGTCACTATGACAGATTAAATGCTTTGAATTCTTTAAATAAAAAAGCTTCTTTGAAGACGACCCTATCGTGCTGTATAAATACTGCGCTGCTTTCGGCGGTACAACACCATCCACTTCACCTTGGGCAATAAAAGTGGGAACGCTTATTTGAGGCACTAACGGTCTAATTGAATACACAAGCTTTCGAAATTGCAGTGTTGCTGCTAAAGGAGTTTCTTTTAATTTTCGTTTATAACGTAAAAAAAGCTCATTTTCATTGAGTTTCCCTTGATACAAGTCTTTTATCATCATGCCAATATCGATGGCAAGCTGTTTGGGATTCACATAGTAAGCTGCTGCACTTAATAGAACCAGCTTTTCTACCGGAAAATGAACAGCCAAATAACTGGCAATCATGCCGCCCATCGAAAAACCTACAACATACACCTGATCACAGGTTTGAAGTAGTTTTTCCAGTTCCTGTTCCGCATGCTTAATCCACTGATTATATTGAATACCTTTTAAATTTAAAGAATCTCCATGCCCCGGCAATGTCGGCACAGCCAGTTTCCAATCTGTATGCCTATTTAAAAAGTGAACGAGCGGTTCAATCTCAGATGGGGCTCCCGTAAAACCATGAATACATAAGCAGCCAATCACGCCATAACCACCGCCAATATCATAGAATGAAAAACTCTTTTTCTATTTTCTCGCATTCCCTCGGTTATTACTCGTGGGAAATAATACAAAACAGAAAACCAAAGACCTTGCAATCAACAAGGTCTTCGTATTTATTCTATTAAAGCATTCACTACTTCTTCAAGTTTCATGCCTCTAGAGGCTTTCACTAAAACAAGCGTTTCCTTATTCGTATACTTTTCCAACTGTTCAATTAGTGCTGGTTTATCAGTGAAGGAAAATACTCTTTCTGCTGTAAATACAGTCCGGGCTCCAGCCGCTATTTCTTCGCCTAAACGGCCAAATGTAAATACATAATCAACCTTTTCCGGATTGATATATTTCCCCATTTCAAAATGAAATTCATTTTCTTTTTCGCCCAACTCCAGCATATCACCGAGCACAAGTATTTTTCTTTCATAATCAGGAAGATTAGAAACTAAATCAACAGCTGCCTTCATTGACGTCGGACTGGCATTATACGCATCATTGATAATCTTTTCGCCATTTTTCCCCTCTGCCAGTTCCATTCTCATATTGGTTAATTTTAAGCCTGAAAAACCATTATTCATTTCATGAAACGGAATCTGAAAGTATTGCGCCGCAAGCATCGCACTAAGTGCATTTAATACATTGTGGCCGCCAAGCACCGGCAGAGAAAATTCAGTTTCTTCTCCATTGATTTTAAACCGACTGCCATTCTGATTGGTTTCCAATTCCACAGGATATAAATCATTCGTGCTAAGACGGCCAAATGTCTTCACGTCCGCATTTCCCGTGTAATGGGACATACCTTCACTCAGCAATAACTCATCACCTAAGTAAATAATTAAACCATTCTCCTTCAATCCCTCGATGATTTCCAGCTTTGCCGCCGCAATCGCTTCTCTCGAACCTAAATCCTGCAGATGAGATTCTCCGATATTGGTAATAATGGCTACATTAGGGCGTGCCAACCTTGACAGAAACTCAATTTCTCCTCTGCCGCTCATTCCCATTTCTAGAACGGCTATATCTGTATCCTCATCAAGCGAAAGAATCGTTAAAGGCATTCCAATATGATTATTATAGTTTCCTTCTGTTTTTTGCACCTTATATTTTAATGCCAGTAAATTCGCTGTCATATCCTTCACGGTTGTTTTCCCATTACTTCCGGTAATACCAACCACTTTTACATCCAGCTCATTGCGATAGCTTCGTGATAGTTCCTGCAATGCTTCAAGGGTATTCTCAACAATAATAATTGGCAGGTTTGCAGGAGGATTTGGAACGTCCTTTTGCCAAAGAGCGGCCGCAGCTCCCGTTTTCAAAGCATCTTCAACAAAACGATGACCATCTGAGTGCTCCCCTTTAAAAGGAATAAATAAATTTCCTGGTGCTATTTTTCGAGAATCAATGGACACTCCATCAATGGATACCTCTTGAAAGGCTGTTAGGTCATTCTCGACTTTAATCATACTTTGTATCTGGCGTACTGTTCGTTTAATCATTGTGCCCTCCTCATCGTCACGGTCATTTCCGGGCCTTAAAATGTATATTTAATGGTTTGTTTTTCTTTATGTCTTTCCATTCCCAATTCAACAAGTGTTTCAATTAGCTGAGGGTATTCCATCTCTGTATGCTTCCATAGAAGCGGGAACATGCTCACTGGAGTAAATCCAGGCATTGTATTCACTTCGTTAATCATCGCTTTCCCGTCTTTTGTTAAAAAGAAGTCTGCTCTTACAAGTCCTGAACAATCAAGTGCCTTAAACGCCTTTAGTGCCATATCACTTAATGTTTTATACTCTTCTTCTGTAATCACAGCAGGAATAATCAGTGCTGTATCCCCATCTTCATATTTTGCCTTATAATCGTAGAAATCTTCCTTTGGTACAATTTCTCCAACAACGGAGCATTTTGGATCATCATTTCCAAGCACAGCAATTTCAACTTCTCTCGCGATAACGCCTTCCTCAACAATGACCTTGCGATCAAATTGGAAAGCTTCTTGAAAGGCTTTTTCCAGCTCAATCCGATTTACACACTTACTAATTCCAACACTTGAGCCAAGATTTGCCGGCTTCACGAAACAAGGGTAGCCAAGTTCTTTCTCCACTTGGTCATAAGCGAATTCCGGCTTTGCATTCCACTCACTTTTAATAAATGAAACGTATTGAACTTGATTAAGGCCAGCATGGGCAAAAATATTCTTCATGATGACTTTATCCATTCCTACCGAAGATGCCAGCACACCATTTCCAACATAAGGGAGGTTTAGTAATTCTAAGAGGCCTTGCACAGTACCATCCTCGCCATTCGGTCCATGCAGAAGCGGGAAAATGACATCGAACGTTTTTCCTTCTTCTGTTTGAAAAAGCTTTGCTGAAAAATCTGTTTCCGATGAAACAGATTTTGAAAATTGCAGGTCCTCAATCTTTTCAACTGGACCAGTTAATTGCTCACCTTTTACCCATTCACCTTTTTCATTAATATAAATAGGATAGATTTCAAATTTGGCATGATCCAATGCTTTATTAACAGCCAACGCTGTCCGCAAAGATACTTTATGCTCAGCAGATTTTCCACCATATAATAAACCTAATTTCGTTTTCATTTTAAACCTCCAATAGATCAAATTCGCCGTCAAATTTCCTTTAAAAAATCACACATGTACCATTTTACCACTTTATAACATAAGCGGGAGGGTTATTTAAACGTATCCCGCATTTGAACTATCCATTTCTTATCATATGTATAATTGGGCTGAACCGAAACCCATAGTCGGGCCCCATGTGAGAATTTTATATATACGAAATTTATATAATTTTCTCCACCTGCTTTTTTTAGTATACAGAAGACTCTTCCCATTTCCCTTCACAAAAAAACAGAGCCAAATCCTCACTCTGTTTAACATTTTTCTATTATATACTACGCCTACTCTTTTTACTTTGTTTGGATGATTAGAAAAGCATCCTATTCCATCACATGGCTCATATCACTTTCAACCAATAACTCAAACCGCTCATTTTCCCACTTCACAATGGAAAGACTAGTCCCATCAACTGTAGGTTCTGTCCAGAAATCCTTTAGGTTAATCTCTTTCAAAATAAGATAGAGGACTTTTATAAAAAGTCCGTGTGTGACAACTAACAGATTTCCGGTTAATTCACTCCTTTGCACTTCCTCTAGAAAATCATTCGCTCTTTCCAGCATATCTGTAAATGATTCTCCGTCCCCACCCGAAAAAAGATCAGGCTCGGTCATAAAGGAATCATATTCAGCAGGATATTGCGCCTTAATTTCTTTTGTCGTTAATCCTTGCCAAGAACCTAAATGCATTTCCATAATCCGTTCGTCTGTCCCAATTGGAGTCGTGCGAGCACCGCGAAGAATCTTCGCGGTTTCAAGCGCCCGATGACTTGGACTCGAAATGATTCCCGTAAACTCAGTATCCTTTAGCTTTTCTCCCAACCTTCTCGCATATTCTCTTCCTTTATCAGTCAAATTGGAATCTAGTCTTCCCTGTATTCGATCAACCTTATTCCACTCTGTTTCCCCGTGTCTTACAATATATAACGTTAACATTCTCTAACTCTTCTCCCGTATTTCTTTTAACTATATAAGTCCGATTAAATAATTTTACATTTTAAATGCCTGCCTGAATTTCTACAAAATACTTTAAAGTAAGGCACATCAAGGGAAGAGAGGCATTTAGGAAACCAAATCAAATGCTAAAAAA
>Ga0182742_1002898_pt1 | contig 17936 bp, 11 predicted proteins | sample eDN5th37CBELigMG_FD_128880 | JGI IMG/M metagenome (GOLD analysis project Ga0182742, IMG submission 128880) | Enriched Miracle-Growth compost microbial communities from Emeryville, California, USA - eDNA 5th pass 37_C BE-Lig MG (version 2)... ...
CGCCCGCCCCGGCCGCCACCAGGTCCCACCAGAAGGACGCGCCCCGCTCGGCCAGGCGGGCCCTGAGCCGGTCGTGCAGCTCCCCCGCCGGCCGGTCGGCGGGCGCGTCGCCGCCCAGGAGGAGCGGGGCCTGGTCGCGGAAGCACAGGCGGATCCGGCCGTCCCGGGCGCCGATGGCCCCCGCGCCGGCCCACACCACCTCGCCCGCGGTGCAGAGGGCGTCGAGGTCGGCGGGCCGGTAGCCCGCCACCCGCGCCGGCAGCACGTCGGCCTCGAGCGCGGAGGCCGGGATGGCCGCCCCCTGCAGCTGGGCCAGCGCCTCGACGAGCGCTTCCACGCCGCGGCGGCCGGCGCCGACGCCGTGCCACGCGGGGAGGAAGCGGGCCAGCGCGGCGGCGTCGACGGGCTCCACCTCCTTGCGGAGCGCGGCCAGCGACCGCCGCCGCAGCGCCCGCAGCACGCCCGCGTCGCACCACTCGCGCCCGGAGCCGCCCGGCCGGAACTCGCCCTGCACCACCCGCCCGGCCGCTTCGAGCCGTTCGAGCGAGGCCCGCACCCGCTCGACGGTCGCGCCGAGGCGACCCGCCGCGTCGGCCGTCACGAACGGCCCGTGCGACGCCGCGAACCGGGCCACGAGCTCGTCGAGCGGCGGCGGCCCGCCGTCGAAAGACTCGGTGGGCGCGCTCAGCGCCGCGGGCAGGCCGAGGGGCAGCGCCACGCCGAGGGCGTCGCGGTACCGGGCCGCGTCCTCGGCGGCGACGACGCGCTCCTCGCCGGCCACCCGCACCCGCACGGCCCGGCGGGTGGCCTCCAGCTCGGCCGTCCACGCCCCGGGCTCGGGCCCTTCCACGCGGGCGGCCAGCTCCGCGTCGGACAGGTCGCCCACGCGGCGGAGCACGTCGTGCAGCTCGTCCGCGGACCGGGCGCGTCGACCGTCGGCCAGGTGCTGCAGCTCCAGCTCCAGCGCGGCGAGCGCGCCCGCGTCGAGGAGGTCGCGCAGCTCCTCGGCGCCGAGCAGGTCGCGCAGCAGCTCCCGGTCGAGGGCCAGCGCCGCCGCCCGCCGCTCGGCCAGCGGGGCGTCGCCCTCGTACATGTACGCGGCCACCCAGCTGAACAGCAGCGACTGCGCGAACGGCGACGCCCGGGGCGTGTCGACCGGGACCGCCCGGATCCGCCGGGCCCGCAGGTCGTGCAGCACGCGGCGCAGGGCGGGCAGGTCGAAGACGTCCTGCAGGCACTCGCGGGTGGCCTCCAGCAGGATCGGGAAGCCGGGGTGGCGCGCCGCCACCGCCAGCAGGTCGGCGGCCCGCTGGCGCTGCTGCCACAAGGGCGTGCGCTGCCCCGGACGCCGGCGGGGCAGGAGCAGCGCCCGGGCGGCGGCCTCGCGGAACCGGGCGGCGAACAGCGCCGTGCCGCCGAGCGCGGCGACCACCTCGTCCTCGACGGTGTCCGGATCGAGCAGCACCTCCTCGAGGGGCAGCTCGTCCATGGCCTCGGGGAGGCGCACGACGATCCCGTCGTCGCCCCAGATGGTCTCCACGGGCACGCCGGTCCGCTCGCCCAGCCGCGCCTGCAGCGCCATGGCCCAGGGCGCGTGCACCCGCGCCCCGAACGGGGTGAGCACGCACACCCGCCAGTCGCCGATCTCGTCGGGGAAGCGCTCCACCACGACGGTCCGGTCGTCGGGGACCACGCCGGTGGCGTCGGCCTGCTCGTCGAGGTAGGCCACGAGGTTGGCGGCCGCCCAGTCGTCGAGCTCGCCGCCCGCGGCCAACCGCTCCTGCGCCTGCGGGCCGGGCAGCGCCCGCAGCTCGCGCACGAACGCCCCGAGGGCGGCACCGAGCTCCTGCGGGCGCCCGGGCCGGTCGCCGTGCCAGAACGGCATCTTCCCCGGCTGCCCCGGCGCCGGCGTGACCACCACCCGCTCGAAGGTGATCTCCTCGATCCGCCACGTCGACGCGCCGAGCAGGAACGTCTCGCCCACCCGGCTCTCGTAGACCATCTCCTCGTCGAGCTCGCCGACGCGGGTGCCGTCGGGGAGGAACACGCCGAACAGGCCGCGGTCGGGGATGGTGCCACCGCTCGTCACCGCCAGCCGCTTGGCCCCGTCACGCGCCCGGACCGTGCCGGCCACCCGGTCCCACACGACGCGCGGCCGCAGCTCGCGGAACTCCTCGCTCGGGTAGCGACCGGCCAGCAGGTCGAGCACGGCGCCGAAGGCCGCGTCGGACAGCTCGGCGAACGGCGCCGCGCGCCGCACCATCGCGGCCAGGTCGTCGACGGCGCGCTCCTCCATGGCGGTGGCCGCCACGAGCTGCTGGGCCAGCACGTCGAGCGGGTTGCGGAGGTGGCGCGTCTCCTCCACGAGCCCCTCGTGCATGCGCCGCAGCACGACCGCCGCCTCGAGCAGGTCGGCCCGGTGCTTCGGGAAGATCTTCCCCCGGCTGGGCTCGCCGACCTGGTGGCCGGCCCGGCCGATGCGCTGCAGGCCGGTGGCCACCGAGCCCGGCGACTCCACCTGGATCACCTGGTCGACCGCGCCCATGTCGATGCCGAGCTCCAACGAGCTGGTGGCCACCAGCGCCTTCAGCTCGCCCCGCTTCAACTGGTCCTCGATCACGATGCGCTGCTCGCGCGCCAGCGAGCCGTGGTGCGCCTTCACCAGCTCGCCGGGCGCGCCGTCGGGGCCGACCGGCGCGAGGTCGCGCTCCTCGGCCAGCTCGTTCAGGTGCGCGGCGAGCCGCTCCGCCAGCCGGCGGGCGTTGCAGAAGATGAGCGTGGTGCGGTGCTCGAGGATGAGGTCGAGCAGGCGCGGGTGCATGGCCGGCCAGATGCTGCGCCGCACCGGGCCCGCCGCCGCCGGCCCGCTCACGGGGCCCTCCACCACCTGGCCGAGCTGGCCCATGTCCTCGACCGGCACGACCACCTGCACCTCGAGCGCCTTGCGCACGCCGGCGTCGACGATGGTGACCGGCCGCGGCTCGCCGGGACGGGCGTAGCCGCCGAGGAAGCGGGCCACCTCCTCGAGCGGGCGCTGCGTGGCCGAGAGCCCGATCCGCTGCGGCGGCCGGGCGGTGAGCGCCTCCAGCCGTTCGAGCGACAGCGCCAGGTGCGCGCCGCGCTTGGTGGGGGCGAGGGCGTGGATCTCGTCGACGATCACCGTCTCGACGCCGGCCAGCGTGGCCCGGGCCTCGGAGGTGAGCATCAGGTAGAGCGACTCCGGCGTGGTGATCAACAGGTCCGGCGGGGTGCGGACCAGCTGGCGCCGCTCGCGCGCCGACGTGTCGCCCGTGCGCATGGCCACGGTCGGCGCCGTGAACGCGGCCGGCCGGCCCTCGGCGGCCAGGCGCTCGGCCGCCAGGCGGATGCCGGCCAGCGGCGCCCGCAGGTTCTTCTCGACGTCGAAGGCCAGGGCCCGGAGGGGCGAGATGTAGAGGACGCGCGTCCTCGCTACCGGGTCCGGCGGCGGGGTGGTGCCGAGCCGGTCGAGGGCGGCGAGGAAGGCGGCCAGCGTCTTGCCGCTGCCGGTCGGGGCCAGGATCAGCGTGTGGCGCCCCTCGGCGATGGGCGGCCAACCGTCCCGCTGCGCGGCGGTGGGCTCGGGGAACGTGGAGGAGAACCAGGCCCGCACCGCCGGCGAGAAGCGGTCGAGCACCACGGGCAGGACGCTACCGGCGTCACCGTGGTCACAGACCCGACCCGGTCGGGGTCTCGTCGCGGTTGCGCCGCCATAGACTCCGGCCCATGCCGCCCGGTGAGTTCCACCCCGCTTTCGAGGAGTACTGCGAAGCCATCTTCGAGCTGCGGGAGGACGACGTCGGGGTCATCCAGGCCCGCATCGCGGAGCGCATCGGCGTGTCGCGCCCGGCGGTGTCGGAGATGATCCGGCGGATGGAGGCGGAGGGGCTCGTCGTCATCGACGACGGCACCATCAACCTCACCCCGCCGGGCGAGGCGCTGGCGCAGCGGGTGGTCCGCCGCCACCGCCTGGCCGAGCGGTTCCTCACCGACGTGCTGCAGCTGTCGTGGGCCGAGGCGCACCACGAGGCGGGCAAGTGGGAGCACGTGATGTCGGAGAGCGTGGAGCGGGCCATGGACCGGCTGCTCGGCGCGCCCACCACGTGCCCGCACGGCAACCCCATCCCCGGCTCCACCTACGCGCCGCCGGAGGCGCTGCCGCTGTCGGAGCTGAAGATCGGCGTCCCGTTCACCGTGGCCCGGATCCCCGAGGAGCTGGAGTTCACGCCGGGCCTGCTCGACTTCCTCGAGCGCTCGTCGATCCTCCCCGGCCGGGAGGGCGTGATCACCGACAGCTCGCCCGACGGCACCATCACCGTGGAGATCGAGGGGCACCACGTGGGTGTCGGCGCGTTCGCCAGCACCCGCATCCTCGTCACGATGTGACCTGACATGCCGAGCGGCGGCCGTGACATGCCGACCGGCGGCCGTCCGTGGCCGCCGCTCGGGTGCCGCGGCGCGACCCGCTGCACGTCGCTCAGCTGCGGGGGCGGCCATCCTGGCCGTCACACGCCTCTCGCCGGCCGTCCGTGGCCGCCGCTCGGGTGCCGCGGCGCGACCCGCTGCACGTCGCTCAGCTGCGGGGGCGGCCATCCTGGCCGTCACACGCCTCTCGGCGGCCGTCCGTGGCCGCCGCTCGGGTGCCGCGGCGCGACCCGCTGCACGTCGCTCAGCTGCGGGGGCGGCCATCGTGGCCGCTCGCCGTCAGCCGCTCGTCCGGTCGTCGCGCTCAGCCGGGGCGGATGACGGCGAGGCCGCGGGGTAGGCCGCGCACGGCGACGGCGTCGCGGTCGACCTCGATGCTGATGGTCGACTCGCCCACGCGGATGCCCTCGACCACCAGCGTCCGGCAGCCCTCGGGCAGCAGGGGGTCGATCTCCACCCGGCCGTTGGGCAGGTCGGGGTCGAGGGCCAGCAGCGACCGCACCAGGAGCAGGGGCGCGGCGGACGCCCACGCCTGCGGCTGGCACGACGTGGGGTAGGGCACGGGCACGCCCATCTCGTCGCGCGACAGCCCCGCGTAGAGCTCGGGGAGCCGGCCGCCGTTGGCGGTGAAGGCGGCCAGCAGCTGCAGGGCGAGCACGCCCGCCTCCACCTGGAAGCGGTTCCGGCGGAGCCCGGCGATGCAGAGCGCGGTGTCGTGGGGCCAGACCGACCCGTTGTGGTAGCTGAGCGGGTCGTAGCGGGCCATCGACGAGGCCAACGTGCGCACGCCCCAGCCGCTGGCCATCTCCGGGCTCATCAGCGCGGCGGCCGCGGCGGCGGCCTGCTCCTCGTCCAGCAGGCCGGTCCACAGGCAGTGCCCCATGTTGGACGCCACGGCGTCGATCGGCCGCTTGCGCCCGTCGAGGCCGAGGGCCACCAGCCGCTGGTCGGGGATCCAGAAGTCGCGGGCGAAGGCCTCCTGGAGGTCGCGGGCCTTGTAGCGGCGCTCGGTGGCGCGCACGTGGTCGCCGACGGCCTCGGCCAGCTCGGCGCCGGCCAGCCAGGCGCCGTAGGCGTAGGCCTGCACCTCGGCCAGGGCGATGGGCCCTTCGGCCAGGCGGCCGTCGCGGAAGCTGATGCTGTCGCCGCTGTCCTTCCACCCCTGGTTGGCCAGGCCCTTGTCGGACGCCCGGGCGTACTCGAGGTAGCCGTCGCCGTCGCGATCGCCGTAGGTCAGCATCCAGGTGAGGGCGGCGTCGACCGCCGGCAGGAGCGGCTCCAGCAGCGCCATGGGCACGCCCCAGCGCCGGAGCTCGCCGGCCACCATCACGAACAGCGGGGTGGCGTCGATGCTGCCGTAGTACACCCAGCCCGAGGCGACAGACAGCGAGTCCGTGGCCCCCAGGCGCACCTCGTGCGGGATGCGGCCCGGCTCCTCGTCGGTCTCGGCCACCACCCGCGTGCCCTGCAGCCGGGCCAGGGCCCGCAGGCAGTCGAGCGCCAGCACGGGGTCGAAGGGCAGCGCCATCCAGGCCGTGAGGAGGGCGTCTCGGCCGAAGAGGGTCATGAACCACGGCGCCCCGGCGGCCACGACGGCCTCGTCGGGGTGCTCCGGGTCGACCAGGCGCAGCGCGCCGAGGTCGTGGAAGGCCCGGGCCACCGCCTCGCCGAGGCCGGGGACGTCGGTGTGCACCCGCGGCGGGTCCACGAGCCACGACGGCGGCTCGTGGGGCTGCGGCCGGCCGCCGGCGCGGTGCCGGGGCGGGCCCACCTCGTCGCCGCCTCGCACCGCGGCGACCTCCAGCACCACCGACCACGAGCCCCGCGCCGGGATCACCGCGTCCCAGTGCAGCCGGGCCCGACCGCCTCGGGCCTCGAGCTTGGCCGGCACGGAGGGCCGCAGCACCGCGCCGCGCCGCGCGTCGGGCCGGCCGAGCCGCACCACGTCGCCGTCGACCATGGCCTCCACCGGGCCGCCGTGGGCCCGGCCTTCCTTCACCTCGAACAGGCCCGCCATGTCGCCGGCCGCCTCGAGCTCGACGGTGACGCGGCGATCCATGGGCGCCGGGTTGCGCACGGTCACGGCGGTGGTCATGCCGAGGCCCACCTCGAAGTCGCGCACCACCAGCAGGTGCTGCCCCTCGGCGTGGATGCGCCCGACGATGCGGGCGCCGCCGGGGTCGCCGGCGTGCCAGGCCAGCGGCTCCACCCGGCGCCCCTCCACGACGAGCACGAGGTCGGAGAGGACGCGGGTGTCGGCCACGAACAGGCCGTCGATGCCCTCACCGTCGTGCCCGCCGATGTCGCCGGCAGGGTCGCAGATCACGAACGAGGTGCCCTCCACCAGGGTGATGGAACCCGGCAGCGTGATGGGGGGCAGCGCGTCGTCGCCGGTCCAGGGAACCTCACTCATCGCGGTCGCGTAGCCTGCCACGCGCCCGAGCGCGAGCGCGACACCCCGGAGGTCAGCCCGCGGCCGTGGGCGACGGCTCGCGCAGCGCCTCGGGGAGCGGCTCGGCGTGCACGACGCAGAGCAGCTTGGTCGCCCGTGTGAGGGCCACGTAGAGCGCCCGCAGGCCCTGCGCCTGCTCGCGCACGATGCGGGCCGGCTCGACCACCACCACCGCGTCGAGCTCCAGGCCCTTCACCAGGTCGACGGGCACCAGCGTGAGCGGCGCGTCGAGGCCCTGCTGGGGCGCCCGCCCGAAGGGCAGCCCGGCGGCCTCCAACGCCTCGGCCATCGGCTCCAGCAGCGAGCCGGGGGTGACGACGGCGACGCTGCCGCCGGCCACGGCCTCGGTGGCGTCGTCGACGGCCGCGGCCACCGTGGCGCCCAGGCCCTCCCCGCCGGCGGCCACGATGCGCGGCGGCAGGTCGCCCTCGCGCACCGACCGGGGCGGCTCCATGCCGGGCATGGCCTCGCGCAGGACCCGGGCGGCCAGGTCCATGGCCTGGGCCGGGATCCGGTAGCCGACACTCAGCTCCACCACCCGGGCCGGCCGCCGCTCGGGCAGGTGGGCCAGCACGTCGTCCCATGACGACGGCGCGAACGGGCCGGTGGCCTGGGCGAGGTCGCCGACCACGGTGAGCGAGCCGTTCAGCGAGCGACGGGCGACCATGCGCAGCTCCATGGGCGACAGGTCCTGCACCTCGTCGACCACGATGTGCCCATAGGTGCGCAGGTCGTCGTCGTCGGCCCTGAGGTGGCGCGACGGGCGGGGACCGAGCACCGCGGCGGCCTCGTCGAGCAGCGGGGCGTCGGCGTCGGACCAGACCACCTCGTCGACGTGGGCGGCCCGCGGCCGGTGCAGGAGGTCCAGCTCCTCGTCGCTCCACCAGCGGGCGCCGGCCAGGCGGGTCAGTGCCTTGGACCCGAACAGGTCGTGCAGCAGCTGCGCCGGCGTGAGCACCGGCCACATCGACTCGAGGGCGCTGCGCACCTCGTCGGTGTGGCGGAGCCGTGCGCGGACGTCGTCGACGTCGATGTCGCCGGGCCGGCTGGCGGCCAGGGCCTCGAACACGGCTCGCTCCACGAACCGCCGGGCGGCGTTGTGGCGGCGGAAGCGGCGGCGTGCCGCGTTGACGATGCGAGCGCTCTCGTCGGCCCGCAGCCGCAGGGTGGTCAGGCCGTAGCCGACCACCAGGTCGCGCCGCAGCGGGCGCTGCCGGTCGCGCACGGCCTTGGCGATCATGGGCGCCATGCGGGCGTCGCCCTTGACCCGGACGGCCTCGGGCGGGTCGGTGGCGCCGAAGCGGACGTCGGGCACGAGGTCGGGCAGGACCACCTGCTCCACGCCGCTCTCGCCCAGCGAGGGCAGCACCCGGCTGATGTAGCGCAGGAAGACCCGGTTGGGCCCGACCACCAGCACGCCCTGGTCCTCGAGCGGGAAGCGGTGGGTGTAGAGCAGGTAGGCCGCCCGGTGGAGGGCCACCACGGTCTTGCCGGTGCCCGGGCCGCCCTGGACCACCAGCACCCCGCCCAGCTCGGAGCGGATGATCTCGTCCTGCTCCGCCTGGATCGTGGCGACGATGTCGCCCAGCTGCCCGGTGCGGGTCTGCTCGAGGGCGGCGATGAGGGTGCCGTAGCCCCGCAGGCCGTCGGCCCGGTCGGACCCGATGCCGAGGCCGCCCTCCCCGAAGAGCTCGTCTTCGAGGTCGACCACGGTGCGCCCCTTCAGCAGGAAGTGGCGGCGGCGGGCCAGGCCCATGGGGTTGCGGCCGGTGGCGCGGTAGAAGGGCTCGGCCACCGGCGCCCGCCAGTCGACGACCACCGGCTCCTGGTCGGCGTCGGACAGGGCGATGCGGCCGATGTGGAAGGCCTCGGCCGGCTCCCCGTCGGCGCCGGCCCGGTCGATGCGGCCGAAGACGAGGGCGGCGTCGCCGAGCTCGAGCTGGCTCAGGCGGTTCCGGACGGTCTCCGCGATGACGTCGCGCTCGTAGCGCGCCTGGTGCGTGCCACCGCGAGCGGGCTCGTGGGCCTCGAGGAGGCGCAACGCTTCCTCGCGGGCGGCCTCGAGGCGTTCGTAGGCCTCGTCGAGGTGGGCTTGCTCGGCGTCGAGGTCGGGGTGCAGTGCGCTCTCACCACCCGGTCGTAGACAGGAGAGACAACGATACCGGCCGGTTCGCGGGCAGGGGCCCGGGGGCGCTGGCGGCTCCGGTCCTGGCAGGCTTGGCCCGTGACCGCCGCCGAGCCCCGATCCACGTTCCTGCAGGCCTGCCGTGGGGAGCCGGTCCACCGCACGCCGGTGTGGTTCATGCGCCAGGCCGGCCGGTCGCTGCCGGAGTACCGGGCGGTGCGGGGCGAGGGCACCATCCTCGACGCCATCGCCAAGCCCGACCTGGCGGCGGAGATCACCCTCCAGCCGGTGCGCCGCTACGGCGTCGACGCCGCCATCCTCTACTCCGACATCGTCGTGCCCGTGGCCGCCATCGGCTTCGGCGTCGACGTGGCGCCCGGCACGGGCCCGGTGGTGGAGGCCCCGTTCCGGTCGGCCGCCGACCTGGCCCGGCTGCGGCCCCTGGAGCCCGAGCTCGACACCCCCTACGTGCTGGAGACCGTGCGCATCCTGGTCGAGGAGCTGGGCGAGGTGCCGCTGATCGGCTTCGCCGGCGCCCCCTTCACGGTGGCCAGCTACCTGGTGGAGGGCCGGCCGTCGCGTGACCACGCCCGCACCAAGGCGCTCATGTACGGCGACCCGGGGCTCTGGGCCGAGCTCCTCGACCGGCTGGCCGACCTGGCCCTGGCGTCGCTGCGCAGCCAGGTGGCCGCCGGCGTCCGGGCGGTGCAGCTCTTCGACAGCTGGGCCGGGGCGCTGTCGCCGCCCGACTACGAGCGCTACGTGCTGCCCGCCAGCCGCAAGGTGCTGGAGGGGGTGGCCGACCTCGGCGTGCCCCGCATCCACTTCGGCGTGGGCACCGGCGAGCTGCTGGGCCTGATGGCCTCGGCCGGCGCCGACGTGGTGGGCGTCGACTGGCACGTCACCCTCGACGCCGCCCGGGCGCGCCTCGGCGACGGGGCGGCCGTGCAGGGCAACCTCGACCCCACCGTGTGCCTGGCCCCGTGGCCGGTGGTGGAGGAGCGCACGCTCGACGTCCTGCGGCGCAACGCCGGGCGCCCGGGGCACGTCTTCAACCTCGGCCACGGCGTGCTGCCCCAGACCGACCCGTCGGTGCTGGAGCGGGTGGTGGCCCTGGTCCACACCGCCACCGCCGGAGGAGCGGTGCCGTGACCGGGTCCGCCCCGCCGGCGGGCGTGGTCGTCATGGCCTACGGCACGCCGGCGTCGCCCGACGACGTCGAGGCCTACTACACGCACATCCGCCGCGGTCGCCCGCCCACCCCCGAGCTGCTGCGCGACCTGCAGGCCCGCTACGACGCCATCGGCGGGACGTCGCCGCTGGCCGCCCGCACCGAGGCGCAGCGGGCGGGGCTGCAGCGGGCCCTCGACGCCGTCGCGCCGGGGCGGTTCCGGGTGGCGCTCGGCCAGAAGCACGCTGCGCCCTTCATCGAGGACGCCGTGGCCGCCCTGGCCGACGCCGGCGCGACCTCGCTGGTGGGCCTGGTGCTCGCCCCCCACTACTCGGCGCTGAGCGTGGGCGAGTACCTGGCCCGCGCCGGCCATGCGGCCGGCGCCCGGGGGCTGGCCTTCACCGGCATCGAGAGCTGGCACCTCGAGCCCGCCTACCTCGACGCCCTGGCCGAGGGGGTGCGCGCCGGTCTGGCGGCGCTGCCCGCGGCCACCAAGGTGGTCTTCACCGCCCACAGCCTCCCGGCGCGCATCCTCGACGCGGGCGACCCGTACCGCGACCAGCTGCACGACACGGCGGCGGCGGTGGCCGCCCGGGTGGGCCTGGCCCCCTGGGCCGGGTGGGGCGTGGCCTGGCAGAGCGCCGGCCGCACCCCCGAGCCGTGGCTCGGTCCCGACATCCTGACCGTGCTGCGCGACCTGGCCGGCACCGGCCGGGCCGACGGCGTCCTGGTCTGCCCGGCCGGCTTCACCGCCGACCACCTCGAGGTGCTCTACGACCTCGACGTGGAGGCCGCCCGCCTGGCCGGCGAGCTGGGCCTGGCCTTCGCCCGGACGCCCTCCCTGAACGACCACCCGGAGGTGCTGGCCGCCCTGGCCGACCGGGTGGCCATCGCGGCCGCGGAGGTGGCCCGCCCGTGAGCTCGGGACCGGTCGTCGTCGTGGGCGGCGGCATCGCCGGGCTGAGCGCGGCCTGGGAGGCGGTGCAGCGCGAGCCCGGCCGCCAGGTGGTGGTGCTCGAGGCGGGCGACCGGCTGGGCGGCAAGATCCTCACCACCGACGTGGCCGGCCGGCCGGTCGACGCCGGGCCCGACGCCTTCCTGGCCCGGGTGCCCTGGGCGCTCGACCTGTGCCGGGAGCTGGGCCTCGACGGCGAGCTGGTCAGCCCGTCCGCGGGGACGGCGTGGGTGGCCACGCCGCGGGGACCGCGGCGCGTGCCCGAGGGCCTCGTGCTCGGCGTGCCGGCCCGGGTCGGGCCCATGGTGCGCTCGGGCGTGCTGTCGCCGCGAGGGCTGCTGCGGGCGGGCCTCGAGCCGCTGCTCCCCCGCCGCCCCGCGCCCACCGGCACCGGCGACTCGGTGGGCCGCACCGTGCGCCGCCGCTTCGGGCGGGAGGTCCACGAGCTGCTGGTCGACCCCCTGGTGGGCAGCATCAACGCCGGCGACACCGACGAGCTGAGCCTGACCGCATCGGTGCCTCAGCTGGCCGACGCGGCAGGACGTTCCCGCAGCCTCCTGCTCGGCCTGCGGGCCCAGCAGCGGGCCGCGACCGGAGCAGCCGGGAACGGGCGACCCGCACCCGTGTTCCTCACCCACCCCCGAGGCCTCGGCCACGTGGTCGAGGTGCTGGTCGGCCGCCTCCGCGACGCCGGCGTCGACCTCCGGCCGTCGTGCGGGGCCGCCGCCCTGCGGCCAACGCCGGGCGGCGGGTGGGTGGTCGACACGCCGGGCGGCCCGCAGCCGGCCGACGCGGTCGTGCTGGCGGTGCCCGCCCCGGCCGCCGCCGGCCTGCTCGTGCCCGTGTCGTTCGAGGCCGCCGCCGCGCTCCGGGCCATCCCCTACGCCTCGGTGGCCATCGTGACCCTCGCGCTGCCCGAGGGGGCCCTGCGGCGGCCGCTGGAGGGCAGCGGGCTGCTGGTGCCGAAGCACCGGGGGCCGTCGCGAGCGGTCACAGCGGTGTCCTTCGGCTCGACCAAGTGGGCCCACTGGGCCCGACCGGGCGAGGTGCTGCTGCGGGTCTCGGTGGGCCGCACGGGCGAGGAGGCGGTGGTCGAGCTCGACGACCCGGACCTCCTGGCGGCGGTGCGGCACGACCTCGAGGAGCTGCTCGGCCTCGACGGCGAGGCGCAGGCCGTGCGCATCAGCCGGTGGCCGTCGTCCTTCCCGCAGTACCTCCCCGGCCACCTCGCCCGGGTGGCCGCCGTGGAGCGGGCCCTGGCGGCCGACGCGCCGGGCGTGGCCGTGGCCGGCGCCGCCTACCGGGGCCTCGGCATCCCGGCCTGCATCCGCCAGGGGCGGGAGGCGGCGGCCGCGCTGCTCGGCCGGGCGGCGGAGCGGTGACGCTGCGGCGTGTCCTCGCCGCGCTGGGCCTGGCCGGCGGGCTGGGCCTGGTCGTCGGGTGCGGCGCCGGGGCCGACGACCGAGCCGCCGGACCGAGCGCCGCGGTGGCCGCCATGGCGCCGGCGGCGAGCACCACGGCCGCGCCGGCGACCCTGCCGCCACCTCCCACGACCGCGCCCGCCGCCGCCCTGCTCCCGCCGGTCGCCGAGGCGCCGGTGGCCACGCTGGCGGCCGCAGCCGCGGCCGCTGACTCGGTCTCGGTCGACGCGCTGCCCAGGCCCATCGACGCGCCGCTCGACGAGTACGGCCCCGAACCCGAGCTCCACCTCGGCCGGATCCGCATCCCGGCCCTCGGCCTCGACACGGTCCTCTACGAGGGCATCCGGCTGACCACCCTCGACAAGGGCCCCGGGCACTGGCCCGGGTCCGCCCTGCCCGGCCAGGTGGGCAACGTGGTGGTGGGCGGCCACCGGGTCACGCACACCCGTCCCTTCCGCCACCTCGACCGGCTGGCGCCCGGCGACCTGGTGGAGTTCGAGGTCGACGGCGGGGTGTTCGTCTACGAGGTCGTCGCCTCCGAGGTGGTCGACCCGGTGGAGGGCATGCGGATCGTGGTCCAGACCCCGGAGCGCACCGCCACCCTGTTCGCCTGCCACCCGCCCGGCTCGGCCCAGTACCGGTGGGTGGTCCACCTCCGCCTGGTCGAAGCGTGAAGGGGCTGGGCGGTCGGGACCTGAAGGGGCTGGGCGGTCGGGACCTGAAGGGGCTGGGCGGTCGGGACCTGAAGGGGCTGGGCGGGCTCGGCGCGCTGGGGGCCGGGCTGCTGGTCACGCTGTCGCTGCCCCCGTGGGGCTGGTGGCCGGCGGCGTTCGTCGGCCTCGTGCTGCTCGACCGGCTGCTGGCCGACCGCCCGGCCGGCACCCGCGCCGCCCGGGCGTGGTGCTTCGGGATCGGCTGGCTGCTGCCCGGCATGGCCTGGATGGTCACGCTGTCGGCGCCCGGGTGGATGATCGCCTCCGTGGTCTACGCCGGGTACCTGGCCGCGGCGGCCGCCCTCGTCCCACCGGGCCGGTGGCGCTGGCTGGCCTGGCCGGCGGCGCTGGTGCTGGCCGAGGGCCTGCGCTGGGCCTTCCCCTTCGGCGGGGTGCCCCTGGCCTCGCTGGCCATCAGCCAGGTGAGCGGGCCCCTGGCGCCCGTGGTGCGGGTGGGCGGCAGCCTGCTGCTCACCGGGCTCACCGTGGTGGCCGCCATGGCCGTGTCGGCGCTGTGGGAGCGGGCCTGGCGGCCGGCCGCGACCCTGGCCGGCGGCCTGGCCGTCGCACTGGTCCTCGCAGCCGTGGCGCCGTCGGGCCACGACCTGGCCCCGCTGCGGGTGGCGGCCGTGCAGGGCGGCGGCGAGCAGGGCACCCGCGACGGCGATGTGCCCGACGAGGTGGTGCTGCAGCGCCACCTCGACGCCACCCGCCGCGTGAGCGACGCCGCCGAGCTGGTGGTATGGCCGGAGAACGTGGTCGACGTGGGCGGCCCGTTCGCCGAGCACCCGTGGGCCGACCTGCTGGCCGGGCTGGCCCGCCAGCTCGACGCCGTGCTCACCGTGGGCGTCACCGACGACGCCCCCGCCCGCCCGGACCGCTTCCTCAACGGGCAGGTGGCCTTCGAGCCGGACGGGCGGCTCGTCGACCGCTACGACAAGGTCCGCCGGGTGCCCTTCGGCGAGTACATGCCGCTACGGGGGCTGCTCGCGACGCTCGGCGCCCCCACCCACCTCGTGCCGCGCGACGCGCTGGCGGGGACCGGCCCCGCCACGCTCGACACCTCGGTGGGTCGGCTCGGCGTGGTGATCTCATGGGAGGTCTTCTTCGGCGGCCGGGCGCGCGACGCCATCGGCCACGGCGGCACCGTCCTGCTCAACCCCACCAACGGCTCCTCCTACGAGGGGACGATCCTGCAGACCCAGCAGGTGGCCTCGTCGCGCCTGCGGGCGCTGGAGACCGGCCGCTGGGTGGTGCAGGTGGCGCCCACCGGCTTCTCGGCCTTCGTGTCGCCGTCGGGGAAGGTGCACGACCGGACCGGCACGGAGGAGCAGGCCGTGCTGGAGCGCACCATCACGAGGAGGGCCGGGACCACCTGGTACGTGCGGTGGGGCGACCGGCCGGTGCTGGCGCTGGCCGCGGCCCTGCTGGCCCTGGCCTGGCTGGGCGCTCGCCCCTCACGGCAGCTCGAGCAGCAGGGTGACCGGCCCGTCGTTGACCAGCTCGACCGCCATGTGGGTGCGGAACCGTCCGGTGGCCACCGTCGCCCCCAGGATCCGTAGGGCGGCCACCACCTCGTCGACCAGCGGCTCGGCCTGCTCGGGCGGCGCCGCGGCCACCCACGACGGGCGTCGCCCCCGGCTGGTGTCGCCGTAGAGGGTGAACTGGCTGACCACCAGCAGGCTGCGGGTGGTGTCGGCCACCGAGCGGTTCATCACGCCGTCGTCGTCGGGCATGACCCGCAGGTGCCACAGCTTGTCGGCCATCTTGCGGGCGATCTCGGAGGTGTCGGTGTGGGTGACGCCCACCAGCACGCACAGGCCCGGCCCGATCTCGCCGGTCAGCTCGCCCTCGGAGCGCACCTGCGCCGAGCTCACCCGTTGCACCAGGGCCCGCACGCCGCCTCACCGTAGAGCCCCGGCCCCCCGCCCCTCACACCCGACCCCCCGCCCCTCCCACCGTCGGTAGGCTCGCCGCCCATGTACCCGGGGGAGGACGACCCGCTCCGGATCGCCTTCCTGACCTACCGGGGCCATCCGCACGTGGGCGGCCAGGGCGTCTACACCCGCCACCTCACGCGAGCCCTGGCGGACCTCGGCCACCACGTCGAGGTGCTCGGCGGGCAGCCCTACCCCGACCTCGACCCGCGGGTGCGGCTGGTGCGCCTGCCCAGCCTCGACATCTTCAACGACGTCCACCCGGGGCGGTTCCCGGCCTACTGGGAGCTGAAGACGCTGCCCGACGTGGTGGAGGCGGCCCAGTTCTCGCTCGGCACGTTCAGCGAGCCGCTGGCCTTCAGCCTGCGCGCCTGGCAGGCGCTGCGCGACCGCACCGGGGCCTTCGACGTGGTGCACGACAACCAGTCGCTCGGCTACGGCCTGCTGGCGGTGGCCCGGGTGCTGCCCACGCTCGCCACCCTCCACCACCCGATCACCGTCGACCGGCGGCTGGAGAAGGCCCACGCGCCCACCCGGCGCAAACGGCTGTCGGTGTCGCGCTGGTACGGCTTCGTCGGGATGCAGGCCCGGGTGGCCCGCCGCCTGCCCCGCCTGCTGGTGGTGTCCACCCAGTCGATGGCCGACATCGCCACCGACATGGGCGTCCCCGCCGACCGGATGCGCCTCGTGCCGGTCGGCGTCGACACCACCCTCTTCCGACCCCGGCCGGAGGTGCGGCGCGTGCCCGGCCGCCTGGTCACGACGGCCAGCGCCGACGTGGCCATGAAGGGCCTGGCCGTGCTGCTCGAAGCCGTGGCCAAGCTCCGCACCGAGCGCGACGTCACGTTGACGGTCATCGGCCGGCTGAAGGCGGAGGGCTCGGCCGCGGCCACCATCGAGCGCCTCGGGCTGACCGGGGCGGTGTCGTTCGTGAGCGGGGTGCCCGACGAGCGCATCGTGGAGCTCTACGCCGAGGCCGAGCTGGCCGTGGTGCCCTCGCTGTACGAGGGGTTCTCCCTGCCGGCGGTGGAGGCCATGGCCACCGGCACCTGCCTGGTGGCCACCACCGGCGGGGCGCTGCCCGAGGTCACGGGGCCCGACGGCGAGACCGCCCTGACCTGCCCGCCGGGCGACGCCGACGCCCTGGCCGCGGCCCTGCGCCGGGGCCTCGACGACCCCGAGCTGCGGGCCCGCGTGGGCGCGGCCGGCCGGGAGCGGGTGGTGGCCCGGTGGAGCTGGCGCCACACCGCCGCGGCCACGGTCGAGCAGTACCGAGAGGTGATCGCCCGCCACCGGCGGCCGGGCTGAGGGGGGCGGGCGGGTGCTGACGGTGCGCTTCGGCTGGCTCGGGCTGCAGCCCGGCGAGCGCCTGCTCGACCTCGGCGCAGGCCTCGGCCGCCACGCCTTCGAGGCAGCCCGGCGGGGCGCTCGGGTGGTGGCCGCGGACTACGACGAGGTGAGCCTCAAGGAGGTCCGCGGCGCGCTCGAGGGCGGCGCCACCACGTGCGCCGACGCCCGGGCCCTGCCCTTCCCCGACGCCGCCTTCGACCGGGTGGTGGCCGCCGAGGTGCTGGAGCACGTCGACGACGACGCCGCCGCGCTGGCCGAGGTGGCCCGGGTGCTGCGCCCCGGTGGCACCGTGGCCGTCACCGTGCCGGCCTGGCTGCCCGAGCGGGTGTGCTGGGCGCTCAGCGACGCCTACCACGCCCCCGCGGTCGCCGGCGGCCACGTGCGCATCTACCGGGAGCCGCAGCTGCGGGCCCGCCTGCGCCGGGCGGGGCTGCAGCCCGGCGGCGCCCACCACGCCCACGCCCTCCACACGCCCTACTGGTGGTTGCGCTGCGCGGTGGGCGTGGACCGCGACGACCACCCCGCGGTGGCGGCCTACCGGCGCCTGCTCGAGTGGGACATCCTCGCCCGCCCCCGGCCCACCCGGTGGGCCGAGCGGGCCCTCGACCCGGTGCTCGGCAAGAGCCTCGTCGTCTACGCCCGCAAGCCGTGACGCCGCCCGACGTGCCCGGAGCCCTGAGCGCCGACGAGGCGGCCGCCACCGCGGCCTGGATCGCGTCGGTGCAGCAGCCCGACGGGATGATCCCCTGGTTCCCGGGCGGCCACGGCGACCCCTGGAACCACGTCGAGGCGGCCATGGCCCTCGACGTGGCGGGGCGGGCGGCCGAGGCGGAGAGGGCCTACGAGTGGCTGGCCCGCACCCAGCGACCCGACGGCGCCTGGCACGCCGGCTACCGCGCCGGGCGCGTCCACGACACCAAGCTCGACGCCAACCTGTGCGCCTACGTCGCCACGGGCGTGTGGCACCACCACCGCTGCACCGGCGACGCCGGCTTCGTCGAGGCCATGTGGCCGGTGGTGGAGCGCGCCGTCGAGTTCGTGCTCGAGCTCCAGACCCCGCGCGGCGAGATCCTGTGGGCCCGCCACGCCGACGGCACCCCGTGGCCGTTCGCGCTGCTCACCGGGTCGTCCTCCATCCTCCACTCGCTGCGCCGGGCGGTGGCCCTGGCCGAGCTGCTGGGCGAGGAGCGGCCCGACTGGGAGCTGGCCGCGGTGCGCCTCGCCGACGTGATCGCCACCCAGCCCGACGCCTTCGCCCCCAAGGACCGGTGGGCGATGGACTGGTACTACCCCGTGCTGTCCGGGGCGGTGACGGGCGAGGCGGCCACGGCGCGGCTGGCGGCCCGCGTCGAGGAGTTCGTGGCGCCCG
>Ga0182742_1002899_pt1 | contig 17934 bp, 11 predicted proteins | sample eDN5th37CBELigMG_FD_128880 | JGI IMG/M metagenome (GOLD analysis project Ga0182742, IMG submission 128880) | Enriched Miracle-Growth compost microbial communities from Emeryville, California, USA - eDNA 5th pass 37_C BE-Lig MG (version 2)... ...
CCCCTTCCGGCATCGCGGGGCCTTCCGGTTGGTCACCAGGCGTACGCCTCGGGGGCGGTACCACCGGGGCCCGGGAAGATCTTGTCGAGCGCTTCCAGCGTGGATGTCTCGAGCTCCAGCTCGAGGGCGCGGTAGGCACCGGTGAGCTGGTCGAGCGTCCGAGGGCCCACGATGGGCGCCGTGACCGCGGGCTGCGCGAGGAGCCAGGCCAGGGCCACGTCGGCCGGCGCCTCGCCCAGCTCGGCGCAGAGCACCTCCCAGGCCTCGAGCCGGTCGCGGTGCCGTTCGACCTGCGCTCTGATGCGCTCCGCGCCTCTCCGCCCCTCGGTCACCTTCTGGAGCGCCCCGCCGAGCAGGCCGCCGCCGAGCGGGCTCCACGGCAGGACGCCCACCCCGTAGGCCTGGCACGCGGGCAGCACCTCCAGCTCCACCGTCCGGGCGTTGAGGTGGTAGAGGCTCTGCTCCGAGACGAGGCCGAGCGAGCCACGCCGCCGGGCCGCCTCGCAGCTCTGCGCGATGTGCCAGCCCGCGAAGTTCGAGCTCCCGACGTACACCACCTTCCCCTGCTGCACCAGCAGGTCCATCGCCTGCCAGATCTCGTCCCAGGGCGTGTCCCGATCGATGTGGTGCATCTGGTAGAGGTCGATGTGGTCGGTCTGGAGCCGGCGCAGGCTGTCCTCGCACGCCTGGCGGATGTGGACCGCCGAGAGCCGGGACCGGTTCGGCCAGGGGTCACGCCCGTTGTAGACCTTCGTGGCCAGCACGACCTTCTCCCGCCGCGAGCCGCCCTGGGCGAACCAGCGGCCGATGATCTGCTCGGTCTCGTAGTCCCCGTAGACGTTGGCGGTGTCGAAGAAGTTGATGCCCGCGTCGAGCGCGGCGTCCATGATCCGATGGCTCGTGGGCTCATCGGTCTGGGGGCCGAAGTTCATCGTGCCGAGGCAGATGGGGCTGACGCGCAGGCCGGTCCGGCCGAGGAAGCGGTACTCCATGCCCTCATACTGGGGCCCCGTTGGTGTGGTGGGGAGCGCGGCCCGCACGAAGTCGTCGACGGTCCTCCAGCGAGATGTCGACCGGCGCGCAGTGGCACCGGGGGAGGTGCCCCTCGGTTCTCACGCTGGAACGAGCCGTTCGACGAGGTGCTCCGATGCGATGACGTAGCCGGCGCCATCGCGCGCGGCCGCAATCGCCTTCAGCGTCTCCGATGGCGCCACGTTCGGTGCGCCGTACGTCTGCACGCCTCCGAAGGGCCGCACGGTGCCATCGCTCAGCAGCACCCAGTAGCCGTTGCCCCATGGGGTCGAGGCGAACCCTGCGGCCCTCGAACCCGGCGCGACAGCTGACCCATGGAAGATCGCCGACCCGAAGGTGAAGACCCCACCGTCGCCGGCAAACAGGTAGTACCCCGTCGCGCCCGGCGCCGTGACCATCCCGGTCACCGGCTGGTTGAGGGGGATGTCACCCGTCGACCCGTAGAAGCGGGCGTCGCCGAAGCTGAAGATGCCCCCATCGCTGGCCACCAGCCAGTAGCCCCGCCCCGTAGGGGTAGGTGCCATGCCGACGACCGGTTGGTTGAGGCGGATCGCCCCCGTCGACCCGTAGAAGCCGGCGTCCCCGAAGGCGAAGATCCCTCCGTCGCTGGCGACGAGCCAGTACCCGTCTCCGGAGGGCGTGGCGGCCATGCCGACGATCGGGAGGGTGAGCGGGATGTTGGCGAGATCCCCATAGAAGGCGGCTCCCTCTCCGGCGATCACCTCGCCCTTGGCGGTCACGCCCCACACGCCCGTGCGACCCACCGCCGTCCCCACCAAGGGAGCGTCGACGCGACGCGCGATGGCGTGGAACCGGCTGACCGACCGCGTGGCGCCGAGCGAGCCCATGCCCTCGAGGTCCACAAGTCGCTCGGTCACGGTGACCATCGCAGGGGGCGGCGGCGTGGCGGAGGGAAGTGCCTCACAGGCGATCCCGTCGTTGTCCGCATCGAGACGGTGCGGGTCCGACGGGTCGGCGTTGTACGTCGCCTGGGCTTCCTCCTGGGTGGCGAAGTCATCGCAGTCCAGGTCACCGCGTGGCGGCGGTGGGGGCGGCGGCGGGGCACTCGGGGTCGGAGAAGGCGAGCGCGGTCGCGAGCCCCCGTGGCAGTGCCGAGCGCCGGGAACCTCGCCCCACCGAGCGCAGTTCGTCCTGCAGACGTGGCAGCCTGACGAGTCCGTGTTCCCCGGATGCGCCTGGGCCGTCCGCGGCGCCGTCGCGAGCACTGACACGAGCAGCAACGCGACGACGAAGCCGAGCCTGCAGATGAGCCGCTTGTACATCCCCCGCCCTCCAAAGCGTCCGCCCCGCTTTGGCTCGAAGCTAGACGCGCCCGATCCGTTGTGCCACTCCTCGCGGCGCGTCGAGATCAGGCTGCGCGATCCTCGACCAGGCCATCGGTGATGACGACGATGTAGCGGTGGCGGCGATCACGATCGGCGAGCTCCTGGTCGGCGCGCTGCTCGCCAACCGGGGGTACGAGCGACGCGAACCGCCAGCGCCGCCCTCGCGGTGCCCACCATCTCATCACCGCCGCCGCGGTCTACTCCCGGACGCATCGTCGTCACCGCAGACGCCTCCGCCTTCGCCGACCTTCCCGGCGTCAGCGTGCGGCCGCATTGACCGGAAGCCGCCTCCGCTTGGCCCACGCCGGCGCGTCGCGCGGGTAGCGCCTCGCACCCCCGGGCCCGGCTTCGAGTGCAGTGATCGGGGAGGATGCCGCGGAGCCGCTCTGGACGCACAGCTCACGTCGTCTCTAGCGGCGGAAGCTCCCCCACGCCGCGGCGAGGCGGGCGACGCCTTCCTCCAGCTCGTCCGGGGGCGCGGCGAACGACAGCCGGATGCGGTGGTCGTGCGCGTGACCGGGTGACAGGGCCGCGGGCGTCGCCACGGCAACCCGGTAGCGGAGGGCGTGCTGCGCGAACGCCTCGCTGGGCCGGCCGATGTCGACCCAGAGCGAAAGGCCACCCTGCGGCTCGCGCCAGCTCCACGTGGGCAGCGCCCGCGCCAGCGCGCCGGCCAGCACGTCGTGGCGCCGGCGAAGCTCCTCGACGCGCCGCCGACGTAGTTCGCTCACCGGCACGGCCGCCAGGAGCCGCTCAGCCAGCAGCTGGCTCACCGCAGGCGTGCCGAGGTCCTGCGTGGCCTTCACCCGCGCGAAGCGCAGCGCCAGCGGCTCGGGAGCGCGCACGAAGCCGAGGCGCAAGCCGCCCCACAGCAGCTTGCTGAACGAGCCCACCACCGCGATCGGCGCCTGGGGCGCGTGCGCGGCGATCGGCGGCGGCGCCTCCACCCATGCCAGGTCTGCCAGCGCGAGGTCCTCCACCAACGGGACTCGATGCGCTGCAACCAGCGCGGCGATCCGCGCTCGGCGAGCCGCCGCGAGCACGGTGCCGGTGGGGCTGTGCACCGTCGACTGCACGTAGACCAGCGCCGGCCGGGCGGCCAACGCCGCCGCCAGCGCGTCGGGGCGGACGCCGTGGTGGTCGACGGGGACGCCAACGACCCGCGCCCCGGCTTGCAGGAAGGCGGCCAGCGCTCCGGGATAGGTCGGGTCGTCGACGACGACGGTGTCACCGGGGCGCACCCAGCAGGCGGCCGCCGCGCTGATCGCCTGCTGCGCGCCGGTGGTGATCACCACCTGGCGCTCGTCGGTGGGCAGGCCCCACGCCGTCACGTGAGCGGCGACCGCCCGCCGCAACGACGGCAGACCCCAGGGCGAGTAGCCGGTGTCCGGCACCACCGACAGCAGGTCCTCGGAGGCCAGCGCAGCCGGCGGGAGGCCGGACGCGTCGCGCAACACGGAGATCGACAGGTCCACGAGCTCGTACGTGGGGTCGCTGCGCTCCACCAGCCGGTGCACGAGCGCCGAGCCCTCCCGTCCGGGCGGCAGGGGCGGCTGGTCGCTCACCCGCACGTAGGTCCCGCTGCCCTGGCGGCGCTCGACGAGCCCGTCTGCGACGAGCACGTCGTAGGCGGCCACCGCGGTCCCGCGACCGATGGCGAAGGCCTCGGCCACGGCGCGCTCGGAGGGCAGCCGGGCCCCATCGGCCAACGCTCCTCGTTCGATGGCGGCGGCCACGGCCCGGGCGAACCTCCGGAACAGCGGGCCCGCTCCGTGCGACCAGGGCCCGAGGACCTCCACGAGCTCGGCAACGGCGCCATTGCGTCGAGAAGTGGCTCTGTGCGCGATGGGCCAGTTTCGCGACCCTCACGCTCATGGCACAACCGGACCTCCTCACCGACCCGACCGCCTCCACGCCCTTCGGCTCGGTCCTCGTGCCGCAGATGGCCACGGCGCAGTGGGACGGCCGCACCTGGGCGTCGCCTCGCCTGGAACCGCTGCGTCCGCTCGAGCTGCACCCTGCGGCCCACGTCCTCCACTACGCCAGCGCGTGCTTCGAGGGCCTGAAGGCTCATCGCGGCCACGACGGGGTCGTGCGGGTGTTCCGCATGGATCGCCACGTCGAGCGGCTGCGGCGCTCCGCCGAAGGCGTCGTGCTACCCGTCCCGTCCGCCGACCTCGTGGCGTCGATGATCGTGGACGTCGTGCGGGCTGCGCTCCACGAGGTGCCCGACCCGCCCGGCTCGCTCTACCTCAGGCCGACGCTGATCGGCACCGACCCCGCCATCGGCGCGGCGGGCCACCCCAGTCGGACCGCGTTGCTCTTCGTCCTCGCCAGCCCCGTCGGCGACTACTTCCCCGGCGGCATCCGGCCGCTGACGCTGGCGCTCGAGACCCGCCAGCCCCGCACCACGCCGCAGTTCGGCGCGGTGAAGGCCGGCGCCAACTACGTGATGGCCCTCGGCACCACGCTGCAGGCCGAGCGGCAGGGCGCCGACCAGGTGCTCTTCGCACCCGGCGGCGTGGTCCAGGAGACCGGCGCGTCGAACGTGCTCCTCCTCGACGGGGAACGCGTCGTGACGCCCGCACTGGACGCCGGCTTCCTCGACGGCGTCACCCGCGACAGCCTCCTCCGGCTGGCCCGCGACCTCGGCCTACAGATCGACGAGCGTCCGCTCACCGTGGAGGAGCTGCTGGCATGGGCGGACCGAGCCGACGCCGAGGCGGCGGTGTGCGGCACGGGCGCCGGGCTGGTGCCCGTGGGCGCCCTCCTCGTCGACGGCGAACGGGTCGACGTGGGCACCGGCGAGGTGGGCCCGACCACACGCCGCCTCCGCGACGCGCTGAGCGCTGTGCAGCGCGGAGAGCGTCCCGACCCCGACGCCTGGCTCACCCCCGTGGCGCCAGAGACCTGACGGACCGTCCGCACGCCAGTGGGGCGCCTACTGGTGACAGAGTGGTTCCGGCTGGGGGCGGGGAGGCCGGATGCAGGCACGAGGGCGGTCGCGCTGGGTGGCTGGCACAGCCATCCTCAGCCTCGGGGCGCTGGTGTGCCTCGCGGCGCCTCGTGCCTCTGCCGATCCGGCAGGACGGTGGGAGCTCGCCGGCGGGCCGGAGACCGGCTTCGGAGGGCAACCCACCGTCCTCCTCGGCACGGGCGAGGTGCTGTTCTTCGAGGACGGTGGGCAACCCCACCTCTACGCTCCAGAGCACAGGACCATCACCGCTGTCCCCGGCTATGAAGGAGGCAGACCCGGGCACTCGGCGACCTTGTTGCACGACGGTCGGGTGCTCGTCGCCGGAGGGGAAGGCCCCGATCTGGGCGGCGACTGCTGCATCAGCGTCACCGGGAGCACGGCGTCGTCCCTCTACGAGCCCTTGACGCGAGGCTGGGCGGCGACAGGCTCGATGTCGACCGGCTCCTTCGAACACACGGCCACCGTCCTCCTCGATGGCCGGGTGCTCAAGGTCGGAGGCGGGATCTCCCACGACGAGGAAGCCGTCGCCACCACCGACGAGGCCGAGCTCTACGACCCTGGAACCGGCGCCTGGACCCCTGCGGCGAGCGTGCCTGGGCCGCGGCGGGGCCACACGGCCACGCGGTTGGACGACGGGCGGGTGCTCGTGGTCGGCGGGATCGCCCTCGACCTCAGCGGCGGGTCGGTTCTGGCGGATCCGCCGGCAGCGGTCTTCGATCCCGCGACGGCGACCTGGTCGCCGGTAGCGGCGACACCACGAACCGGCCACACGGCGACCCTGCTCGCGTCAGGGAACGTGCTCATCGCCGGCGGTGCCACCTGCGTGGGCCTCTTCGGGACGTGCGTGACGCTTTCGTCGTCGGAGCTGTTCGATCCCGAGACCGGCATGTTCGAGCCGGCCGCTGGGATGGTCGAGGCGCGGGAACCCCACGCCGCTGCGCTCCTGCCCTCCGGACATGTCCTGGCGACCGGAGGCGGACCGCGTGACTCCCTCGAGGTTCGCGTGGAGCGGACGACCGAGCTCTACGACCCTGCGACCAACGTCTGGGTGCCTGGTCCCAGCATGGGCTTCCCCCACCTTGCGCACTCGGCGACGGCACTCACCGATGGACGGGTCCTCGTCGCCGGTGGGAGCTTCGCGGTCCCGGCCGAGGTCTTCGTCCCTGTGATCCCGGTGATGCCGGCGCCCGTCGAAGCGTCGAGGTTCGTCCCGTTGGCGCCGGCACGGATCCTCGACACCCGCATCGGGTTGGGCGCCGCCCTCGCCCCGGTCGGTGACGACGCCCAGATCGACCTGGAGGTGGCGGGGCGCGCCGGCGTCCCGGCCGACGCGGTCGCCGTGGCGCTGAACCTCACGGCAACGAACGCCACCGGTCCCGGCTACGTCACGGCGTGGCCGGCGGGGGAGCTGCGCCCGATCGTCTCCACCCTCAACCTCGAGCACGCCGGTCAGACGATCCCCAACGCAGCCATCGTCCGGCTCGGCGCTGGGGGCCGGATCAGCCTCTACGCGCAGACCTCCACCGACCTCGTCGCTGACATCTCGGGTTACTGGCTGCCGAGCGGCATGGCGTCGGAAGGTCGCTTCGTGCCGCTCAACCCGATGCGGGTGCTCGACACGCGCGACGGCAACGGGGCGCCCCGCCAGCCCGTCGGCGACAACAGCACGCTCCACGTGCAGATCACCGGGCGCGGCGGTCTCCCGAGCGAGGGGATCGGCGCCGTCGCGCTGAACGTGACGGCCACTGGCACCACGGGACCTGGCTTCGTGACCGTGTGGCCCGGCGGCCCGAGGCCGGAGGTCTCGACCTTGAACGTCGAGGCCGCAGGCCAGACCATCCCCAACTTCGCCATCGCCCCGTGGGCGCTGACGGGCGCATCGCCCTGTACACGCAGACCGCGATGGATCTCGTCGCCGATGTCGCGGGCTACGTCACCGACGTCACCGCCAGGCCAAGCGTTGAGGGGCTGTTCGTCCCACTCACGCCGACGCGGCTGCTCGACACTCGGGAACGATCGCAGCGCGGTGGCCTCTACACCGCGGCGGAACTGGTCGGCGGCTACCGCGCCGACCTCGTCGTCGCCGGCAACCGCTCGGTACCCGGAAGCGACGTCGGAGCGGTTGTCGCCAACGTGACGGCCACGAGCTCCACGGGCCCAGGGTTCATCACGGTCTACCCGGCGGTGACCGTGCGGCCGAACGCCTCGCATCTCAACGTCGATCGCGCCGGTCAGACGATCCCGAACCTGGTTGCTGCCCGTCTGGGCCACGCGGGAAGGGTCTCTCTGTTCGCCCAGCGCGACCTCGACCTGATCGTCGACGTGAGCGGCTACTTCACCGGCACCCCGGCGGCGGCGGAGCGCGGTGTGCCCGTCGAGCCTCCCGTCCCCCTGCCTGCGGTACGAGCACAGGGCTTCGGGCGGCCCCCCGGGGGGTAAGGAGTCGCCCCATCAAGCGCACCTCGGTCGTACCCCGCCTGCTGTCCAGCCTCTGGTTCATCCCCGTCATGTGCGTCGTGGCGGGGGTGCTCCTCTCGCTCGGCACGATCGCCATCGACCGGGCGCTCGACTACGACGTGGTGCCGCGCTGGATGACGGGCGGGCCCGACTCCGCCCTGGCCATCCTCGAGACGATCGCGACGTCCATGCTGTCGCTGGCCACCTTGGTGCTGACCATCACGATGGTGGTCGTCCAGCTGGCCATGGGGCAGTTCTCGCCGCGCATCGTGCAGAACTTCCTGCGGGACAAGCCCAGCCAGATCGCCATCGGGCTCTTCGTGGCCACCTTCGCGCACGCCATGTTGAGCATGCGGGAGGTCCAGTTCGACGGCGAGGGGCAGGTGCCAGGGATCGCCATCGCCGTCGGCTACGCGCTGGTCATCGTGAGCATCGCCATGCTCGTGATCTACGTCGAGCACATCGGCCGCTCGCTGCGGGTCTCGGCGCTGATCGAGCTGGTCGGCACCGACACCCGCCGGCTGCTCGACCGGCAGTACCCCGAGCAGCTGCCGGCCCCTCCACCCGATCCCCACGTCGTCCCCGCCAGCCGCTCCGGCGTCGTGACCGCCATCGACCGGGAGCACCTGGTGCGGGTGGCGAGCGAGGCCGACTGCGTGCTCCACGTCGTCCCGTCGCTGGGCACCTTCGTCCCGGCGGGCTCGCCGCTGGTCACGATCGAGGGCGACCCGGCAAGGGTCGATCACAGGGCCGTCGAGCGGGGCTTCACCTGGGCGCTCGAGCGGAACCTGGACGAGGACATCGCCTACGGGTTCCGGATGCTGGTCGACGTCGGCGAGAAGGCGCTGGCCGACTCGCCCTTCCTCGACCCCACCACCGCGGTGCAGGCACTCGACCGCCTGCACGACGGCCTGCGCCAGCTCGCCACCCGGGCGTTCCCCGACGGCCGCTGCCTCGACGACGCCGGCCGCGTGCGCGTCACCGTCCCCGTGATGACCTGGGAGGCCTACGTCCACCTCGCCTTCGACGAGATCCGGCTGGCCGGCGTCGAGTCGCCCCAGGTGAGCCGCCGCCTGGTGGCCGCGCTCACCGACCTCCTCGACGTCGCGCCACCGGAGCGCCGCGACGTGCTGGTCGAGCAGCTCGAGCTGGTGCGGGGGGCGGTGCGCGACGCGCCCCGGGACGTCCGCGACCAGCGCGTGGCGGTGGCCCCGGACATGCAGGGCATCGGCGTGCGGGCGGGCGAGGACGGGCAGCGGGACTGAGTCCAGGACGTATCCGGCGGCCCACGCCGGGCTCGACAAGGCATGCCTACGACTCGGCGCTCCCGTTGGCTGGCCCTGCTCCCCGGGGCCGCCCTCGCCCTGCTCGCCCCGTTGGCCGCCGCCGGTCCCGCGGCCGCGGCCGATCCCCCTGCGGTCGAGGCCTTCTGGCTGATGGACGGCGGCACCGGCGCCCGCGTCACCCAGCTGGCCGACTACGACACCATCGACCTGGCCTTCGCACCGGCGCAGCTGTCGCTCGACGTGGACGTCAACGACGCCACCGACAGCGTGGTCTACGAGGTGGACGGCGCCTGGTTCCGCACCGAGTCCGGCTTCCCCTACACGCTGGGCGGCGACAGCGGCGGCAACGTCAACCCCGTGCCGGGCCTGCGCTCGCCCGGCTGGATCACGATCAGCGCCACGCCGTGGAGCGAGGACGGCGGCACCGGCGTGGCGGGCGAGACGCAGGTGCTCCACCTCTACCGGCGCCTGCCCGACTTCGTGGTCTCGTCCACCGCCGACCGCCATGACGCCGTCCCCGGCGACGGCACCTGCCGACCGGCGCCGCTCGGCTTCACCGCGAAGGTCGAGCTCGACACGCACACCCTGGTGCCGTTCGAGCCCACCCTCAGCAGCTCGGCGCGCGTCGAGCCGCTGCGCAGCGACATCCGCGCCCAGTGGCTCAAGCTGCGCGGCATCGACGTGGCGCACCGCCCGCCGGTGGTCGACGGCGGCGGCCTCACGACGGTCCCCGGCCAGCGCACGGGCTGCTCGCTGCGGGCCGCCATCGAGGAGGCCAACGCCCTGCCCGGCGCCCAGACCATCTCGGTGGACGGCCGCGTCGGCACGTACGCCCTGACCAAGGGCGAGCTCGTGATCACCGACGACGTCAACCTCTACGGCTACGAGCGACCGGTCGTCGACGCGCAGCAGCAGTCCCGCGTCCTGCGCATCGACGGCGGTGAGGGCGGCGACCTGCTGGTGAACATCGACGAGCTCGACCTCGCCAACGGCCAGGTGAGCACCTTCGACCGCGGCGGCGTGGTGTTCGTCCAGGGCGCGCTGCTGCAGCTGAGCGACAGCGTGGTGCGGGGCGGGCGGGCCAACTTCGGCGGCGGCATCTACCTCCAGGCCGGCGGCGACCTCACCATGAGCCGCAGCACCGTGCGCGACAACGTGGCCGGCACCCCGGAGACCTTCGGCGGGGGCGGCGTGACCCAGCGGGGCGGCGGCATCTACAACCTCGAGGGCAACGTCACCATCCGCGCCAGCGCCATCGTCGACAACCTGGCGGTGCGCGGCGGCGGCCTGTCCAACAAGGGCGGCCTGATGGAGGTGGAGAACTCCTCGGTGCTCGACAACGAGGCCGTGTCGTGGGGTGGCGGCATCGAGAACCAGGGCAACGGCGGCGAGACCGGCCTGCTGCACCTGAGCTTCACCACCGTGGCCGGCAACGCCGCCGGCACCTCCATGGCGGACGGGGCCGAGTGGCGGCGCGGCGGGGGCCTGGCCACCGGGTGGCCCGGCACCGCCACCCCGGCCACCACCTTCGTGGCCAACTCGATCGTGGCCGAGAACACCCTCGGCGGCTGGCCGGCGGACGACCTCAACTCGCCCGACTGCGTCACCGTCGGCGGCGGGTCGTCGGTGTCGTACCGGGCCAACGTGGTCGGCGTGCTCGACCCGGGGTGCGGCCTGGCCGACTACAGCTGGGGCACCACCGCCTGGATCGAGCACGGCACCCTCGACGACCCCCTCGATCCGGGCCTGACCGGCCGGATCAACGCCTTCCGGCCGTACCGCAACCTCCTCCCCGGCAGCGTGGCCCTGGACGGCGGGGCCGGCCCCGGCGCCACCCTGTACCCCTGCCCTGAGGTGGACGTGCGCGACCAGCCGCGGCCGGCGGGCCAGGGCTGCGACATCGGGGCGGTCGAGCGGCAGTAGCCCGGCGGGCGACGCCCCGCCGCGTCGCCCCCGTTCCCTAGGCTGGCCCGATGGCCCGCAAAGGACGACACCCCAAGGGCGGTCGCGTCACGCCGAAGGGCACCCGACCCGCGGGGTTCGAACCGCGCCGGCGCGACGACGGATGGGTCACCGAACCCGACCCCTGGCCCGATGTCGACCTCTTCGTCGACCTGCGCGAGGCGCTGCAGGACGAGGAGCCGCTGCGCCTCCTGACCCTGGCCAGCTCGGTGCTCACCCTCTACGACCCCCGTGAGCGGCCGCCGTTCGGACCGAGGGACGAGGACCCCGAGCTCTCCCGGGAGGTCTTCCTCGACTCGATGATCAACGTCGACCGGGTGGAGACATCAGGCCTGCTGGCTGCCGTGGCCGTGCTGACCGACGACGAGGTCGAGCGCCACCGGATCGGTCAGGTGCTCCTCGGGCGCCCCCACCGCCTGCCCACCTGGCTGGCACACCTCGACAAGGCCGAGGTGCACCGCACGGCGGTGATGACCGACGTGTTCGGCGACGGCGAGAACGTCCTGGTTGACGTGCGCCTACCCACCGGCCACGAGCTCACCGCGGTCGCCTACGTCGACCACAACCTCGGGACGGTGGTCAAGGACGCCTTCGTCATCCCCGTGGGCGTGGACGGCCTGCGCGCGCAGATGCGGACCGAGCTCTCCGACCCCCAGCTCTCCCTCGACGACCTGCCTCCGGCCGATGCCCGGGCCCGCCTGGACGAGGCCATCGACCACGGGGCCACCATGTTCCCGCCCTTCGAGACCGACACCTGGCCCGCCTGCCGGCCGCTGGTCGAGTGGATGGTCCGGCGCCTCCCCGAGGGCGGCCGGGGCTACGAGCGGCCGGAGTGGTCGCAGGCGGCCCGCGCGGAGCTGATCGAGCGGTTCCTGGCGTCGTCGTTCGCCGCCGGCTTCGACGACGACCAGCGCGACCTCGCCGACACGCTGGTGTGGTTCGGCTGCGACTACGGGCCGGGCGACCCGCTCCGGTGGAGCCCGGTCGCCGTGGAGATCGTCCTGGCCGACTGGATCCCTCGCAAGATCGTCGCTCCCGTCGAGCACCTCGCCAAGGCGCCCTCCGTGCTCCGCGCCTTCATCGCCTTCGCGCACGCCGAACGAGCCATGCCGCCGGACCTCACCGCCGAGACGCTCGCGGCGGTCGACGAGTGGGAGGACGACTACCAGGCCACCATCCGCACATCCCGGCCCCAGGGGGTCGACGCCATCCTGGCCGCGATGGGTGTGCCCGGGACGGACGAAGCTTGGCTGGGTGCCGACGACGAGGGCGAGGACGAGGACGAGGACGAGGACGAATGGTTCGCGAGCGACCTCGAAGAGCGGGTCGGCGGCCCCGAGGCGCTGGACACGCTCGACGACGCACCGCTGCCCGACGAGCCGTTCGACTGGGCCGCCGTCCCCGGCGACCTCACCGAGCGGGTGGGCGAGGTCCTGGCCATGTGCGACCGGTGCTGCGACGACCTGTTCGACGTCGAGCACCGCACCGCGGTGCGGCGCGTCCTCGCCCGAGTGGCTCGCGACGGCGGCGACGCGCTGCGCCGCCGTGGCCGGGCCGACACCGCTGCGGCCGCGCTGTGCTGGGCGGTGGCCAAGGCCAACGGCTCGCTCTCGCCGCGGTCGGGCGGGCTGACGCAGAAGGCGCTCGTGGCCCACCTCGGTGTGCAGGGCAGCCCCTCGTCGCGTGCCGCCACCCTGCTGGAGGCCGCGGGGTTCCCCAGGGTGAGCCCCTACGCGGTGAGGCTGGGCTCCCCCGCCTACCTGGTGGCCGCCGAGCGACGTCGGATCATCGACCAGCGCGGGCGCTTCTCCTGACGATCAGCTCGCGCCCGTCCGTCAGAAGACGTGCATCTTGCCGAGCAGGCTGAAGGTGTCGTCGACCGACTCGAGCAGGTCCTTGTTGTGCTTGATCATCAGCGTGCGCATGTACACCCGCAGCCACTGCCGGTACATGAACGCCTCGTACCGGGCGAAGACGTCGTCGATCGACTGCGCCCGGTTGGCGAGGTGGCGAGCGAGCACGAAGGCGGCTTCGAGCCCCAACGAGATCGACTGGAAGTACGGCGATCCGAGCGCGGCGTCACCCAGCAGGAGGACGGAGCTGTCGGCCAGCGGGTGGTCGATCCCGGAGCTCCGCCACGCCTGGGTCGTGACGTGCCTGGCCCGGTAGAGGTCCAGCGGGATGCGCACGATCTGCAGGTCGCTGACGACCTGGCCGTGCGACTCCGCCCTGACCTTGTCGATGAAGCGGTCGATCGTGCGGGCCACGGCGGGGAACCGCTCACGGAGGCAGGCGGCGTCGCAACTCGCCGGCATCGCCTCGAACTCCTCCTGGCTGATCGTCACGATCCCCGTCACGTGGCTGACCGAGCCGTCGTAGTGGGTGCGCTTCACGGCCGGGATGAACTTGTGCTGGGCGTTGTCGACGTTCTTGTAGTACTTGCAGTACTCGTTGCACTGGTAGTCCCGGTCGTACAGGAACGTGACGACCAGCGCGTACTCCATCCGGAAGCGGGTGGTGTTGCGCCCGGGCTCTGACAGGTCGTCGCCGGGGAGCAGGAGGTCACGCAGCAGCGACCGGGAGCCCGTGCAGTCGACCAGGACGTCGCCCGGCGCCAGCGCGGCCAGCGCCTGGTCGGCGTCGAGGGCGCCCGCCACCCGCTCCACCGTGCCCGTGCGCCGCGACGCGATCAGCTCGCTGAGCGAGTGCTCGATGGTGTTGAGCGGGACGAAGCCGCGGGTCCAGTCCTCCAGGAGCCCGCGCAGGTCGGGCGAGATCGTGCGCCGGAACGCCAGCCCCTCCTCCAACTGGTCGCGGTCGAAGATCGCCTCGACGTTCTGACCGTCGAAGGGGTCGGTGTGGTAGCTGTCGATCGAGTCGGCGGTGAGGTACTCCGCGAGCGACACCATCCGCGTCCTCGTGTAGCGGTCCCGCCGCTCGTACAGGCGCACCGGCTGGCCCTCGCACGACTGCAGCAGCGCGGACAGGAACAGGCCCACCGGGCCCGCCCCGACGACGTGGACCGTGCCCACCGGTCGCACGACAGGTGGGCACGCCACGGTGGGAGCGGCGGTGCGGGTGGCCTCGATGGTCGTCATCTGCGCTCCCGGCTGCGGCGGATCAGCCGACGCTGACGAGCTCGAGCTGGATGTTGTCGGGATCCCGGAACACCAGCACCGAGTAGCCCTCCTGGTCGCTCACGGGCGAGTGCACGACGCCGAGATCGGAGAGCCGGTCGGTCCACGCGTCGAGCTCGGCGCGGCTGGCCACCAGGAACGACACGTGGTCGAGACCGGTCCGGGTCTCGGCGAAGGCCTCGCCCTTGTTCGTGTCGTGCACGTGGAGGCCGACGCACATCGACCAATCGGGCTTCCCGAGCACGACCGCGTAGCCGCTGCCGTCGGGGTGCTGCTCCTCCATGAGCTTGGTCAGCCCGAGCACGTCGGTGTACCAGGTCACGCTGCGGTCGATCTCGCTTACAGTCAGGGAGATGTGGTGGATGGCGGTGATCGATGCCATGGGGTGCGCTCCTCGCCTCGGACGGACGTCCACCACCATGCGCTCCGAGCGCCGCCATGTCATGAGGGAGCACCGACGGTTCGCGCGTCGCGGTCCCCCATGCAACCGGAACCGCTCGCGGTGAAGCGGTTCCTGTGCCCTGTCCTGATCGGGCGGGACGACGAGCTGCGCGAGCTGCGTGACGCCCTGGGCGCGGCCGCCACGCTGGACCAGGGTTCGATGCACTTCCTGGTGGGGGAAGCGGGGGTCGGCAAGACGCGCCTGGCCCGTGAGGCCATGGCCGAGGCGCGCTCGCTCGGCTTCGCGGTCCTGCACGGGCGGGCGGTGCACGCCGACGACGTCGTGGCGTTCCGGCCGTTGGCCGAGGCCCTCTTCTCCTACTTCCGGGCCGAAGGGCCTCCCGAGCTGGCCGAGCTCGAGCCGTTCCGACCGACGCTGGCGCGGCTGGTCCCCGAGTGGCGCCGGCCCGGCGTCGAGCCGCCCGACGACTCGATCGTCGTCCTGGCCGAGGCCATCCTGCGGTTGCTGCGGGTGGTCGGCCGGCGCCGCGGCTGCCTCCTGGTCCTCGACGACCTCCACTGGGCCGATCCCGACACCCTCGCCATCGTCGAGTACCTGGCCGAGAACATCACCGCCGAGCCCGTGGTGTGCGTCGGCGCCCTGCGACCGGAGGACGGCGTCGCCACCCGGGCTCTCGTCCACGCGCTGGTGGCCCAGCGTGTGGCGTCGACGCTGGAGCTGACCAACCTCGACGGGCCCGACGTCGCGGCGATGGCGCGCGCCTGCCTGGCCGTCGGCGAGCTCCCCACCGCGCTGGAGGACCTCGTCGCCCATCACGCCGACGGGCTGCCCTTCCTGGTCGAGGAGCTGCTGGCCGGAGCGGCCGACTCGGGTGGGCTCGTCGAGGACGGCGACGGGTGGGCCGCGCCTGGGCCCCTGTCGCCGGGTCTGCCGCTCAACCTCGTCGACAGCGTCGACGCCCGACTGGCCCGCCTCGGCGACCGCGCGGCCGTGCTGGTCACCGCGTCGGTGCTGGGACGTCAGTTCGACTGGCGGCTGCTCCCGGCCGCGACCGGGATGGACGAGCTCGCGGTGCTCGAGGCGCTGCGCGCCGGCGTCGACGCCCAGCTGCTCGTCGCCGATCCGACCGTGGCCAACGCCTTCCGCTTCCGCCACGCCTTGACCCGCGATGCGGTGGCTCGCCGGCTGCTCCCGGTGGAGCGGGAGGTCCTGTCGCGCCGGGCCCTCGACGCGGTCGAGGCCAGCCACCCGGAGCTGCCGGGCGAGTGGTGCGACCTCGCGGCCCACCTGGCCGAAGCCGCCGGCGACGCGCCGCGCGCCGCCGCCCTGCTGGTGCGCTCCGGCCGCCAGGCGCTCGCCCTGGGCGCCTTGGCCAGCGCCGAGGCGACCTTCGCGCGAGCGGGCCGCCTCGCGGCCGAGCCGCTCGTCGCCGCCGACGCGGCCGACGGCCTGTGCGAGGCCATCGTGCTCGCGGGCGACGCCGAGCGAGCCCTCGTGGTCGGCGCGGAGCTGCTCAGCGCGCTGGACGCCGGCCGCGCGCCCCCGGCGCGCCTGGGCGACGTGCACCTCCGCCTGGCGCGAGCCGCGTTGGCGTCGGGCCATGCCGACGTCGCCGGGCAGCACCTCGACCGGGCCCGTGCGTACGCGGCCGACGCCGACCTGGCCGCGCTGGCGGCACGAGCCGATGCCATCGAGGCCCTGGTGGCCTCCCGGTGGGACGACCACGACAGGGCCCGCGCGCTGGCCACCCAGGCGCTTTACGCGGCGGAGCAGCTCGAGCTCCACGACCTGCGGTGCGAGGCGCTCGAGGAGCTCGGCCGGCTGGCCCGGACCCACGACGCCGAGGAAGCCGAGCGGGCCTTCGAGGCGGCCAGGCGCGTCGCCGAGGACCACGACCTCGTGGTGTGGCGCATCCGAGCCCTCTTCGAGCTGTCGACGATCGACCTGTACCTCGTCCGCTCGGACGCGCGCATGGTCGCCACCCGCGAGCTGGCCATGTCGTGCGGCGCGCTGGCGACGGCGGCCCAGGTCGACCTGCACCTGGCCCACTGGTGCGTCGACCAGTTCGAGCTCGACCGCTCCCTCGCCGCGGCGCGGCGCACGAACGAGGTGGCCCGCCGGTTCCGCATGCACGACCTGCTGGCCGCCGGCCTGGTGGCCGAGGCGACGGCGTCGGGTCGCCTCGGGCGCGTCGACGACATGGAAGCCCTCCTCCGCCAAGCCGTCGCCATCACCGACGACGACCCCGCGCTGTGGAGCGTCATCTGGGGCCACGCCCGCGCCATGGCGTCGCTGGTAGCCGAGAACCAGCGCCGTGCGCTCCGGGAGCTCGACACCGCCATGGAGCTCCTGCGCGACCACCCGTCGAGCGTCTTCTACCCCGAGCGCGGGTTGTGGGCCCTGCTGCGTGCCTTGCACGACGAGGACGGCGAGGACGGCGCGGCCGCCTGCGCCGAGGTGCGGGCGTCGGGCGCCACCGTGTCGCGGATGATCCGCGGGTACCTGCACCTCGCCGAGGCGGTGCTGCACGGGCGCGCCGGCCGGGCCGGGGAGGCGGAGGCGGCCTTCGCCGCCGGCGACGCCGACCTGGCGCCCGTGGGTTGGCTGCGCCACCACGCCCGGCGCCTCGTGGCCGAGGCGGCTGTTGCGGACGGCTGGGGCGAGCCCGTGCCGTGGCTGCAGCAGGCGCTCGTCGTGTTCGAGGACCACCAACAGGAGCGGCTGAGCGCGGCCTGCCGGTCGCTGCTGCGCAAGGCCGGCGCCCCCGTGCCGCGGCGGAGCGCCGGCTCCGGCATCCCCTCGGCCCTCCGGGAGCTGGGCGTGACGCCGCGGGAGCTCGAGGTCCTCACGCTCCTCGCCGACGGGCTGAGCAACCGCGAGATCTCGGTCCGGCTCTACTTCTCGCCCCGCACGGTCGAGCGCCACATCGCCAACCTCAACGCCAAGACCGGGCTGCGCACCCGTTCCGAGCTGATCGCCTTCGCCGCCCGCGTCGCCACCGAGTGACGGCCTCCCGCCGTTGGATGGGGGTCGCCGCGGTGGCGTTGTCGCTCCCTCCCGATGTGGGCCGGGCCTCCGACCGTCATCGTCGTCCTCGAGGTTCGAAGCGACGCTGACGAAGGAGCGACCATGACCACGCTCGAGACCGCAACGCCCGGCACGACCCCGACCGCCGACACCCGCCTCGCCGCCATCGTCGACGACGTCGTCGCCGCGCTGCGCGAGGTGATCAGAACCCATCACGTCACCTGGGACGAGTACCGGACCGCGACGACCTGGCTGACGGCGGCCGGCGCGCAGGGCTTCGAGATCCCGCTGCTGCTCGACGTCTTCC
>Ga0182742_1002901_pt1 | contig 17923 bp, 21 predicted proteins | sample eDN5th37CBELigMG_FD_128880 | JGI IMG/M metagenome (GOLD analysis project Ga0182742, IMG submission 128880) | Enriched Miracle-Growth compost microbial communities from Emeryville, California, USA - eDNA 5th pass 37_C BE-Lig MG (version 2)... ...
AAGAAGAGCTAACAAGATTGCAAGATTTGAAAAAAGGTCTTTTATAATCATGTTTTTCACCCAAGATAAGATACCATATCATAATTGAAATGGGAATAATAAATTGTTTCAGTGTTGTGACATAACTTAGTTAAAAGTAATTTTCGATTGGGACACAGTACTTTTCAAATTCAATACTTTATTGATTTATTTTTCCACAGATGAAAAAACATACACTTGTGTTTTCGCAAAGTAGGACAAACACATAAAGGTCTGTAAAAATAATTTCTATTAACGAAATGTTACACCCTGATTGACTTTCAGCGTTTGGAAAATGATAATTTAAGTTGTGCACAATTTAATTGCAAGTGAGGGGTTATTTTATGGAAAGTGAACAATTTTTAAAGCTTGATAATCAACTATGCTTTGCGATTTATGCATGTTCCCGAGAAATAACAAGGTTGTATCGTTCCTTCTTAGATGAGTTAGGCATTACCTATCCCCAATTTTTAACTTTAACGGTTCTATGGGAACACAAACGCTTAAGCGTCAAAGAAATTGGTAAACTCCTTTATTTAGACAGCGGAACACTTACACCAATGTTAAAAAGGATGGAATCATTAGACTTACTTAAAAGAGTTCGAGGAACAGAGGATGAGCGAAAGGTTTATATTGCCTTAACGGAGCGTGGAGAGCAACTTCGAGAAGAGGCATTAAGCTTGCCTGATAAGTGTATTCCTCATTTTGGTCTCACGCATGATCAATATTTAGGATTATTAACACAAATGAACCAAATGCTTCAAAGTTTACAAAAAGTAACGCGGTAAAATTTACAAATGAGGTGAAAGCATGGATATGACATTACAAAGACCTTTTCACGAAGATATTACCTTTCAAGACGCTTTAAATGGTCAAAAGAGCTTAGTTGTTTTTGTTCGCCACCCAGGTTGACCTGTTTGCCGAGAAATGCTCACGCAGTTGCGTGTTCGCTACCATGAACTTACGGCAACAAGCTATCAAGTCTTAATCGTTACCCCTTCAAACCGTTCTTTTTTAGAGCAATTTGATGCTACATTCGGACCTTATCCGTTTCCAATCTATGGGGACCCAGAACGGACTCTATATCGAAAAATGGGACATGAAACAATGGCGAAATCCAAGCTCCTTCTTGAAGCTGGTAAAGCCTTATTAAAAGGAGGATCCAAGACATTTCTCCCTTCTGATGAAAATCAAAAAGTACTAGTGAAAACAGCTTTGAAAACACACGATATCTATATTCAAGGTGGCTCTTGGCTTTTTAATGAACAAGGGAAAGTAGTATGGAATCATATCGATACTGCCCCTGAAGACCACGCTACCATTGATCAGATATTACTACAAATGAATTAAAGCTGGAGAAAGAACGGGGACATGGACAATACAATTATATATAAAAATATCAGAATGCAAATTTCGCATTCTGATATTTTTTCGCCATTCCTATACATTTTGTCCTAATGGCTCGATATAGGTTTGAAAAGCTTGCTCATAGGCGTGACAGGATTGCAGGACTAGTTTATCAGCAAAGCGATTTCCTGCAACCTGTAACCCAACAGGCAGCCCTGCTTTCGTTAATCCAACCGGTAAGGAGGCTGCCGGATGTCCTGTGAAGTTATAGATTTGCGTCATCATCCAATCGGTCGCTGGATTTACAGTTTTATTATTTATCACGGATGGCCCCGACAAATGATGTTCGAATGCTGTTGTGGCTAATACAGGGGAAAGTAACAGGTCGTAGTTGTTGAAGATGTTCTGAATTTCCTTCCATACAAGGGTCCGTTTGATTTCTAGTGCTTTATATTCCACCGCACTATATTTTCTTCCAATCTGAATCATTTTCGCCATACCCTCAGAAAAACTGTCTGGGTCTTGATCATATAGCTCCCCATAGCTCGCTGCAAATTTCACACACCACATTCCTGAAAAAGCACGGGTGAGCTCTTTTAAGCTCATTCTTAAATCAACATTCACCTCTTCGACCTGGCAACCTAGATCAATGAAATGTTGAACCGCTTGGTCGACCACCTGGGCAACATCATGAGAAACCTCATACAAGCCAAAATTGCGGGTATAAGCGATTTTCAATCCTGTCATATCCCGATTTAAATCAGTAAAATCATCTCCTGAATTTGGAACTGCATTCGGGATATTCACATCATAGCCCTGCATAACGGAAAATAACAGTGCAGCATCTTCGACAGTTCTTGCCATGGGTCCGTTATGTAAATATGGATGTTCCGAACCAAATACATTTTCTCCTGCTTCATGAGGAATGGTCCCAAAGGTTGGTTTGAATCCAAAGATTCCCGTGAGCGCAGCTGGAATTCGAATCGAGCCTCCCCCGTCACTTCCCTCGGCAAAAGGAGTAAGCTTAGCGGCTACAGCTGCAGCTGAACCTCCACTTGAGCCACCCGGTGTTAAGGTCGCATTCCATGGATTTTTCGTTACCCCAAATAAAGGATTATCAGTTACCCCTTTGTGTCCAAATTCAGGTGTATTCGTTTTTCCTAATACAATTCCACCGGCAGCCTTGATTCTTTTTAAAAATATTGGGTCCTCAGTTGGCACATTATTTTTAAAAACAGGGGATCCATAGGTCGTTAGCAGTCCTTTGGTTGGGGTTAAATCCTTAATCGCAACCGGGATGCCATGGAGCTTCCCAAGCTCCTCCCCCTTCATCAAGTATTCCTCTGCTTCTTTCGCTTCCTCAATAGCCTGCTCATTTAAAGTCACAAAAGCATTCCATTTTGGGTTATGTGTTTCAATTCTCTCTAAGAAAGCGCTTACGACTTCTACCGGTGAAAGTTCCTTTTGTTTAATTAAGTTCACTAATTCCGTAGCAGTAAAATCTGTAATTGCCATGCTGTTTCAACTCCTTTTTTGTCAGAATAAGGTGAGATGGTTTTACCTTTATTAAATTTACCCCTGGTATTATTATACATAAAAGGTAATTGATTTGGAGGTAATTTTAAATATATTCTGAAAATAATACCACTTTTTTATCTTCTTTTATTGAACTCTTGATCCTCCCAAAAAATGGGGTCAATCCCCCAGTGAAGTAACGCGTTACTTCACCGTTGGACTGACCCCGAAACTTGAAATCACTTTTTACTATGAGAGATAAACATGGAGGCATCTTGTTTCACAAAAATACCCTTTCCATGATAGAAAGTCTTCATTTCAGTTGATTTGAATCCAACATCTGATAGACATTTCTTTAGTTCTTCCTGCGAAAACCCATTATGAATTTTTGGATGATTGATTTTCTCATTTTTGTCAAAATCTATCATGAGTAACCTGCCACCAGGATTTAAGATGTTGAACAATTCCTGTAAAATCTTTTTTGTATCTGGAATATGAAGAAGGACGAGTGACAGTAAAACAATGTCTGCCTTTAGTTCAGGTGTTTCTTGAGTAAAATCTGAATAAAGTACTTTAGCGTTGGTTATTCCTTTATGAGCGATTTTCGCCTCAGCAACTTCCAACATTTGCTTTGATGAATCCACCAACAAAATTGAATCGACTAAATCTGCTATTTCTAAACTAATTAGCCCAGTCCCACTTCCATAGTCTATTAAAGACTTGGTTGTGCTACCTCGTAATTCTGGTCTTACTTCCTTAACGATCACTCTAGCTAATGCTATTCTTTCTTCTGTATCATATCTTTTTGCTAACTCTTCAAAAACATTATTTTCCATATTATACTCCCTATTTGGATAAAAATTTATGCTATACAATGGTCATTATAACAAAAACTACATATTCTCATCTTTAAATTAGTACAGTAATGTATTTGAGTTAAGAACCTTGTCATAAAGGAATTACGGTATTAACTGAATAAGGTTGGCACATGTATAACTAAAAACGGAATGGTTAATAATCATTTCCCTTTTCAGCTGAAATTATTAAGAACATCGGTCTACGGAGTTCATCTTTCATTTCAGGAATCTTCATTATCATTTCATCAGAGGGAATTGGTTCCCTGACTTTCCTAATCATAAAACCAGCATTAATTAGGTCATTGATATAAGTTGAAAGTGTCCGGTGATATTTCATAACGTTTTTAGTCAGGAATGTGGTTTCACGCAATCCTTCCAATTGGTAATGGTCAACGGCCCAATGTAGACGATGTCCCTTGGCATCATAATACCAATCTTGTTCGTTTCGAGAAGTGAAAATTGGATGTTCCACTGAAAAAACAAAAGAACCTCCAGGTTTTAAGCAATCATAGATCTTTTTGCATACTACTTCAAAGGACTGAATATAGTGAAAAACTAAAGAACTGATGACAACATCAAATTGAAAGTCGGAAAAATTGATATCTTCGATTGGCATTTTCATGTATGTAATGAAAGAATCATTCGTCATTTCATGTGCCTGCTGAAGCATTTTTTCAGATATATCTACGCCAATAACGGACCTTGCATGTTGTTCACGTGCATATCGGCAATGCCAACCGAAACCACATCCCAAATCAAGAACACTTTTATTTTGGAGTTCGGGTAAAAGTTCTTTAAATACATGCCATTCTCCCGCACCTTCAAGTCCATTTACAGATCGTTCCATTTTTTTGTATTCAGAAAAGAAGTTCACATCATCATACTTGTTTTGCTTCATACATGTATCTCCATCTTTAAAAACTCAAATGTGCTGCCATTTGTATCTTGCATAAACGTCTCTACCTCTTTAAACCCAACTTTTCTGTACAATTTTATCGCTCTTTGATTAAAAGTTGCCACTGATAATGTGATTTTTTCAGGTTTATATTCTTTTTGAATAAAGGCAATACACGCCATTAAAAATTCGAAGCCATTCCCTTTACCAGTTAAATCTGGTCTCATTCCTAAACCAATATTAAGGGTTTTGTCGGCAACTTCACTAATACTTATAAAAGCAACCAATTCATTTTCCTTTGTTACAGCAAACGTTGAATTCCCTCTTTCATCTGGATCTAAAAATTCGTCTAAATCTTCTTTATCAGCTTCCATATCATAAAATGAATAATCATCTTCATAATGCCAGTTATATGCAATCTTTTCTGCTTGTTCTTGTGTTAAGACACTAAATTGATAAGCCATATTTTTACCCTTTCTACCTTGAGTAATTCTATTACCTAATTTAATAATCTTGTACATTAAGCTTACTCCTGTTTGAAGGAAAGTAATTTTAGTTTATCACTACCCACATTGTCAACAATCATTGCTTTCCATGCGGGTCTCAGTTTTAACCCAATTATAGCTCGATTTCGTTCATTTTGGGAGAGAGAACGAGCGTCATTTTAATCACTTTGAAGTTTTCAGCCACAACTAAAGCAACCAAAAAGGTACAAATCGTCGAAGATTTGTACCTTAGGATACTCATAGATATTCAACTGCTAATTCACATTTGTTATGATTTTCTCGGCAAATGGTGCACTCCTTGCCGTTTCCCCTTGAAATATCACCATCCTGTTAAAATTAGCATAAAGTAGCTCGCCTTTTTGAAATGGGCCGGTTTCGCGGAATTTCTCCGCGCTCATTTCCGCTTCGATTAAGTGATCAGTATCAAGTCTCTTCAGTTCAATTCGAACTGCAGCTCCCACCTTGTGGACATGGTTCACCTTCACTGGATAACTATTGGGAAATGCCTTTTTATTCAATACAACTTCATGTGGTCTAAGATAACCAATTGCGTCATCCTCCAGCCCGTTTCTTTCAAGAGCATCTCCACGAAACTCATTGACTCTCCCTAAAAAGCTATAAACAAATGCGTTTGTGGGTTGTTGATACACTTGTTCAGGGGTGCCGATTTGTTCAATCTTGCCATTGTCCATCACGACAATTGTATCCGCCATTTCTAGGGCTTCCTCCTGATCGTGAGTCACAAAAACCGTGGTAATATTCATTTTTTCATGGAGCTCCCTTAGCCAAAGGCGGAGCTCCTGGCGTACTTTCGCATCCAATGCCCCAAACGGTTCATCTAGAAGTAGAACATCCGGTTCAATAGCGAGGGCTCTTGCCAACGCAATTCTTTGGCGTTGACCGCCTGATAGCTGGGCAGGATAGCGATCAGCCACTTCTTTTAGTTGGACAAGCTCCAAAAGCTCATGAACTTTTTTCTGAATTTCCACCTTTGAAAGACGAAGCTTACGAGGTTTCACCTTTAACCCAAAGGCAATGTTTTCATAGATGGTCATATGTTTAAACAAGGCATAGTGCTGAAACACAAAGCCAATATTCCGTTCCTTGACTGTTTTATCCGTGAAGTCTAAATCATTAAAATGAATGGTCCCTTCATTGGGGTGCTCTAATCCTGCAATTAAACGTAACAATGTTGTTTTTCCAGAACCAGATGGTCCTAACAATGCGACAAAATCTCCACTTGGAATTTGAAGATCAATATCATTAAGGGCCTGAAACCCGTTAAACGTTTTTGATACATGATTGATGCTAATGCTCATCTTGCTAATCCTCCATCCTATAGCAATCTCCGTTATTTTCCGCGCCCTAACAATGTGCTTTCCTTGTACGCCACTCTACAAAACTCTTAATCACCAGCGTCACCAGCGCAAGCAATGCTAGCAAAGAGGCAACAGCAAACGCTGCGGTGAAATTGTACTCATTGTATAAAATTTCAACATGAAGAGGCAGTGTATTGGTTAATCCTCTGATATGGCCTGAAACAACCGAAACTGCTCCGAACTCTCCCATTGCACGGGCATTACAGAGAATGACTCCGTATAGTAATCCCCATTTGATATTTGGAAACGTGACCCGGAAAAACATTTGCCAACCGTTGGCTCCCAACGAAAGTGCAGCCTCTTCCTCCTCTGATCCCTGTTCTTGCATGATGGGGATCAATTCACGGACAACAAATGGGAAGGTAATAAAAATGGTTGCCAAAACGATTCCAGGGACGGCAAAAATGATTTTTACATCATAGGCTTCTAAAAAAGGACCAAGAACACCTTGGCTCCCGAATAAAAGCACAAATACTAGACCTGCAATTACGGGTGAAACGGCAAACGGGATATCAATTAACGTGATCAAGATGTTTTTCCCTTTAAATTCAAATTTTGCGATGGCCCAAGCGGCGACAACGCCAAATAAAGTGTTGAGTGGGACAGAGATAGCCGCTGTTAACAGCGTTAATTTAATCGCTGAAACAGCATCTGGTTCGGTAAGGGATAAAAAATATAACTCGATTCCTTTTTGGAAAGCCTCCATAAAAACAATGATTAACGGCATTAGAATAAAGAATCCAAGAAAAAGAAGGGCTAGACTAATGAGGATCCCTTTTGTTAATGAAGCGACAGCTGGCTGCTTTTTTCCCTTTGTGCTTGTGTGAACTGTTTGTTTCTTCGGTAACATTATGATCAAACTCCTCTAACGGACTGATGCTTACGAGCCTGCTTCCATTGCCAGAAATTAATGATAAATAAGAGCGAAAATGAAATGATCAGCATAACCGTCGCGATGGCGGCAGCACCTGCATAATCAAACTGTTCTAGCTTTGTAATGATGAGCAATGGGACAATCTCTGTTTTCATCGGCATGTTTCCTGAAATAAAGACAACGGACCCATATTCCCCCAGCGCTCTTGCAAACGCTAGGGCAAATCCAGTCAACAATGCGGGTGTGATTGCTGGTAAAATCACTTTTATAAAAATTTGTAATGAATTCGCCCCAAGCGTGGCAGCTGCCTCTTCATATTGGGAGTCAAAGTCCTGCAGAACAGGTTGAACAGATCGAACCACAAACGGAAGCCCGATAAAGATAAGGGCAATGAGGATTCCGATCTGTGTAAACGCAATTTTAATCCCAAACGGTTCGAAGAATTGACCAATCCATCCATTTGGTGCATAAATCGCCGTAAGAGCAATGCCGGCAACTGCAGTTGGCAAGGCAAACGGAAGGTCAACAAAGGCATCGACCACTCGTTTTCCACAGAAATCATACCTAACTAGAACCCAAGCAATAAGGGTTCCTGCAACAGTATTTACTAATGCGGCAATCAAGGAGGAAGAAAATGTAACTTTGAAAGAGGCAATAACTCTGTCATCCGTTAGAATTTGCCAAAAATCTGAGAGACTAAGAGTCGCCGCTTTTAAAAATAAGACCGCGATTGGAATGAGAACGATGAGACTTAAATAGACCATTGTGAATCCCATCGAAAGTCCAAATCCTGGCAATAATCGTTTCTTAGCTGCTTGATTCACGGGTACTTCCACCTTCCATTTTAAGGTTTGTAGATTTGATCAAAGACTCCACCGTCATCAAAATGGGTTTTCTGGGCATTCTTCCAACCACCAAACTCTTCGTCAATCGTTAATAGTTCAATTTCAGGGAATTGACTGCCGAATTTTTCGAATGCTTCCTGTGAACGAGGTCTGTAGTAATTTTTCGCCGCAAGTTCCTGTCCCTCATCTGTATATAAATACTCTAGATAGGCCTTGGTCACTTCAGCTGTTCCTCGCTTTTCGGCTACTTTGTCAACAATTGCTACTGGTGGCTCAGCAAGAATGCTAATCGAGGGAACAACGATTTCAAACTGGTCTTTGCCGAGTTCATTAATGGCTAGGAATGCTTCATTCTCCCATGCGATAAGGACATCACCAATTCCGCGTTCGACGAAAGTTGTGGTTGACCCCCGAGCTCCAGAATCGAGTACTGGAACGTTTTTAAATAGCTTTGATACAAACTCTTGCGCCTTCTCTTCATCCCCATTGTTTTGCTTTAACGCATAACCCCATGCGGCAAGGTAATTCCATCTTGCTCCTCCAGATGTTTTTGGGTTTGGTGTAATGACTTCAATGCCTGGCTTCACAAGATCGTCCCAGTCTTGAATTCCTTTTGGATTCCCTTTTCGAACGAGAAAGACAATTGTCGATGTGTAAGGTGAGCTATTGTCAGCTAATTCGGTTTGCCAATCTTCTGATAGCTTTCCAGATTCGGCAATAGCATCAATATCATAGGCAAGCGCTAGGGTGACAACATCGGCTTCCAACCCATCAATGACGGATCGAGATTGTTTGCCGGACCCTCCATGTGATTGTTTAATAGTCACCTTTTGCCCTGTTTCTTCTTCCCATTGTTTAGCAAAGCTTTGATTAAATTCTTCATAGAATTCGCGCGTTGGATCGTAGGAAACATTTAATAATTCAATTGCGTCTTGTTTGTTGTTGCCATTATTCTGGGTATCATGTTCACTATTTGCTGAATCACTAGAGCACCCTACTACTCCAATTGTAAAAACGAATAATAATAATAATAATAATAATAAACTAATCCATCCCTTTTTCATCTCAATTAATCTCCCTTTTCATTATTTTCTAGGGCTTTTAGTAAACAAAAAAGCCCCCATAGTTTCATTGCGTACAAGTTTCTGTACTCTGAACTAAAGGAGCCTTCGGCGGTCCGATCGGCACATATTTCAATTTTTAATACCTATTGTTTGATTTTGGTTGTTTTGGTTTAGCTTGTAATGGAAACCGGTGTTTCTCTAATTTTTCAACCTGGGTAATTTGTGAATCGTGAACAGTAATCTGTACAGTTCCAAATTCTAGACTTGCTAGTAAACTTTCAATTTTTTCTAAAACATGCTTCTCAATTCTGTGCCCATTTAATGACATCGAATTCCTCTCCTTTGAATAGGGTTAGTCGATTTTCGAGTAAATCTTCAAGTGTAGTCCGCTCTAATACAAAGGCAATCGTATCTCTTACAAGCGACCATAAAGGCTTTAATTGACATCCTCCCTCCAATGGACAAGGTTCATATTTCGTAACAGAAGCACATGACATTGGAGAGAGCGGTCCTTCAAGATCACGGATGACTTCCCCGATGTTGACTTCTGCTGTAGCCTTTTGGAGAAGATAGCCTCCTTTTGCACCCCTTTTGCTAGTAACATAGTCGAGTTTTTTTAATTGTAGTAAAATTTGTTCTAAGTAATTGACAGTGACGAGTGTTTTCTCAGAAATTTCTTGAATGGGAACCACCTTCCCTTGCTGCTGGCCAAGTACCAGCAAGGCGCGGAGGGCATACTCGCCTTTACTTGAAACCTTCATCTTCTCTCTCCTTCCATTGTTGAGTGTTTTAGTCAACATTATCGCCTGACGAATCACCCTATTCTATGAAGTGTACAGGCTGAAACCCATGTTTTTAACATAGTCTATGATGGTTTAGAAAAAAGGTACACAGATGATAAAAAGGCAATTATCTGTTTTTAGCCAGATAATTGCCCTTCAGTTTGTCTGATCGGACACAAATATGAATTTTTAATACCTACCAATCTTATAGGAATACTTTTTATTATCATAGTATGTTTATTCAGAATACGCAATCACTTTTTGTGAAATTTTTATTTCTTTTAGGAAAAATACAAAAAACAACCTGAGCCCACTTTATAGTTGGTTCTCAGGTTGTTGCTGTTTCTTTGAAAACAAGCTTTTTCTGTTTGATTTTTTAAATTTGCTTGCCTTTTCTCCCTTTTACCTTCGGGTAAACAAGAAGGAATATCGAGGTCAGGATAAAAATTCCCCCTGCTGGACGTGTAAAGAATAATAGTGGATTGTTGTCATACACAATCAATGCCCTTAAGAGGTTTGGTTCGAGAATCGGTCCGATGATGATTCCTAAGACTATCGCCGGAATGGATACCCCAAACTTCTTGGACAAATAGCCAATCATCCCGAATAACAGCATGACCCAAACATCGAAAAGGCGATGGCTGTTTGCGTAAGCCCCCATTATGGAGAAGACAGTAATAAATGTCCAGATCAAGCCCTGCGGTAGCTTCATCACGGCGACAGCTGTCTTCACTTCCATCATCCCAATGATGAAGACCAAAATGGTGGCGATAAATAACGAGGCAAAGAGAGTATAGACAAGCTCGCTGTTTTGGGAAAAAAGCAAAGGTCCTGGTTGAAGCCCATGGATTTGAAAGACGCCGACCAAGATTGCTGCTACAGCTCCACCAGGAATCCCGATTCCAAGCAGCGGGATAAATGTCCCGATTGCCGCCGATGAACTTGCCGTTTGTGGTGCAACAACCCCTTCATATACCCCTTTTCCAAACTGTTCCTTTTTCTTTGAAATTTTCTTTTCTGACGTATACCCCACTACACTTGCAACGGTAGCTCCAATTCCCGGTAGGCTCCCAATGAGCAGTCCCATGAAGGCAGAGCGAAGATACGTCCATTTCATTTGGAGATGCTCTCTCCACTTTGGCAAAGCAATCTCCGAGGATTTTTTTTCAACTGGGGTTGAGGATTTGAAGTTTGAAACTTTCACAAAGACTTCTGACATCGCAAATAGTCCAATAATAACCGGTACAAAATCAAACCCATTTTGAATTTCGCTATACCCAAACGTAAACCGTTCTACTCCTGTTAGAGGAGCAATCCCTAAAGTTCCTAAAAACAAACCAAACAAAATCGCAAAGCTGACCTTAGTGGGATTACTTCCTGTATAGATCATCGAAGTTAACGCAATGAGCGTAAGACCGAGTAGCTCAACTGGACCAATAAATGCACTCACTTTCGCCAATAGATTGGTTCCAAATACAAGTCCGATCGTACCGATTAGGCAGCCTAAGGCTGTTGCGGCAATCGCAAAGCCTAATGCCTTTGGGGATTCCCCTTTTTTCGTCAACTCATACCCATCGACTGCGGTCATCGCGCTATCACTATCCCCGGGAATATTAAACAGAATCCCTGTTGTCGTTCCCCCATAGATTCCCCCGATGAAAATCGCAATCAGAAAAACGACTGAAGTGATTGGATCCATCGTATATGTGAATGGAACCAGTAGGGATATCGCCATAATTGCTGATAACCCAGGAATACTGCCAAAAAGCATCCCTAAAAGAATCCCAAGAATACAGAAAAGCAAATACTCCGGTGTAAATATGCTTACAAATCCACTCAATAGATCATTTAATAATGTCTCCATAATGTTAGCCCCTTTAATCCTCCAAATGCATCAGAATTTTTCCTCTTCCTAAAACCTAGCTCCAAAATAGCCCTGCCGGAAACGTAATTGCCAATACTCTTTGAAACAATACGATTAGTAGGCTAGCAAAGATGATGGATCCAAAAAGATTGACAATCTTTGGTCGCTTTTCCAAAACCAATTGGAGGATGACGACAAATAGAAGTGTCGAAACCCATATTCCTACATAAGGAATTGAGAAGGAGTAGAGGAGAATCGTGATGATGGGAGCAAAGCGAACCGACTCTTGATTGGAATCCACTTCCCCTTGGAATAGCCATCTCACGCAGCTCAATAACATTAGAATCAAGACGAAACTTGGAAACAGAAACGCTTGAAAATCGGTTATTATATGTGTTACACTGACCCCGATTAAGATTAATAGAATCGTAGGCAGAATGATTCTCGGAAGATCTAACGTCATGCATATTCCTCCTTAGCTGACGATTATTTAAGCTGAGAGGATTGTTCTTTTAAATAGTTGTATTCTTCCTCTATAAATTTATTGAACTCCTCACCAGTTAATAATCCCTTTCTTAAATCCAAATACTGTTCCTTCTCATACTTTTGATAACTTTCTGTTTCCATCGCTTTCTTAAATAATTCTTTTAACTCTTCGACCACTTCTGGTTGTGTACCACTTTTTACAAAGACTCCCCTCCAGAATCCAGTCGTTAAATCTAAATCATACTCCGTTGTTACTGGAACTTCTTCAAATCCACTTATTCTCTCATCAGACATAGCGAGAACAGGAAGATAATCCTGATTGTCAAGGAAGGCTTTAATATCCCCTGGCTGTTCATGGAGAAGGTCAACGTTCTCACCAATTAATGCTGCATAGCGCTCAGAGGGTTCGTCATAAGGAACATTGGTGAATTGGACATCAAAATGCTCTTCGATTCTCTTAATCGCAATTGCATCAGTCCCGTGAAGCCCCGTTGTCGCCACCTTTAACTCACCAGGGTGGTCTTTTGCATATTCAATCAACTCATCAAAGTTTTTAAACCGTGTTTCTTTTTTCTGAATAAACCACATATCGATGTTATGCTGATTTCTCATAATCGGCTCAACACTATCTAAGGTATGGTCACTATTCCCTTGAACCATTGTTAACATCACATCTTGAGTAGCTCCGAAAATGGTCGCGCCATCTGAGTCCTGCTTGAGAAAATGATTTAAACCTGTCCCTGTCATGGCTCCAGGCATATTGATGGGGACAATATTATAGCTTGGATCAACTTCCTTTGCAGCCTGAATGAGGTTCCGAGCAAATTGGTCAGAGCCTCCGCCAGTACCATAAGGAATAATCCAGTTAATTGTTTTAGAAGAATTCTCATCCGTTCCTGCTTCTTGACCTCCACAAGCAGACAGCAACAGAATTAACACCAATATGGATAGCCTAAATAATCGTTTCATGACAGTTCCTCCATTTATCTTGCGAAAGTCTTAAATTGTAAATCTTGGGTGAAAATATTCTTTTTCTCTATCGGTAGTAAAGGAAATAGGAGTTCAGCAACGGTATAGGCTTCTTCTAGATGTGGGTAACCTGATAGAATGAAAGTATCAATTCCAATATCGGCATACTCCTGGATTCGTTTCGCAACATTTTCAGGACTTCCAACTAAGGCAGTACCTGCACCGCCTCTAACCAAGCCAATGCCTGCCCAAAGGTTAGGGCTAATCTCTAAATTTTCTTTGTTTCCATTATGAAGGGCCAACATCCGTTGCTGTCCAACTGATTCTGTCTTTGCTAGTTCTTTCTGGGCTTTTTCAATAAGATCATCATCTAAGTATTTAATTAATTCATTCGCTTCCGCCCACGCTTCATCTTCTGTAGGCCTTACGATGACGTGAAAACGAATCCCAAATTTCATTTCTCTTCCCTCTTTGGCTGCAAGCTCTTTAACTTCTTTCACCTTTTCAGCCACTAGATTGGGAGGTTCTCCCCATGTTAAATAGGTATCTGCATGCTTTGCCGCTACCTGTTGACCAGGTAAGGAAGAACCACCAAAAAATAATGGAGGATAAGGTGCTTGAACCGATTGAAATTGCACCTTCGCCTTTTCGACCTGTAAGTGCTCGCCTTGATAATCGACTTCTTCTCCCTTTAGCAGTCCGCGCCAAATATCGAGAAATTCATCTGTTAAGTCATATCGTTTCGAATGATCAAGGAACAAGCCTTCTCCTTTTAGCTGCTTAGGACTTCCACCGGTAACAATATTTAATAGAAGTCTTCCATTTGATATTCGATCTAAGCTAGCTGCCATCCTAGCTGCTAGCGTTGGAGACAAGACCCCTGGACGTAATGCAATTAAAAACTTTAGTCGATCCGTAAAAGGGATTAATGAAGAGGCTAAGGACCAGCTTTCTTCGCAAAACTCCCCTGTTGGAATCAGCATTCCATCATAGCCAAGCTCCTCAACTGAGGTCGTAATTTGTTTTAGATAATTAAAGCTAAGCTCCCTTTGTCCAACGGAGGTTCCAATATAGCGTCCATCTCCATTTGAGGGTAAAAACCAAAATACTTCCATTATACAATCCTCCCATTAAATAGCTTTCATCAGAAACAAACCATTCGATGAAAACAAAAAGAGACTTCAATTCAGCACCGCAAATATACGATGGCTAAATCAAAGTCTCTAGTGTTCTAGTCGACTATGTCTCTATTCTGATAATTCATATCCTAATACTTGGTTTTAATCAAAAAATAAAAAGCTTTTGCTTGTTATTTTTAATTCACCAATTATTGAGTATATTCGAATATTACACCAGAACTTTTAACGAGTCAATAGCAGGTATGACAATTTTTCGAAAATTGGGCTTGGAGTTTCCATATGTCATTTAGATAATTTCTTGATCGTGAATAAAGGCTGTGAGATATTTTTTCAACCCACCATGGCCAAAACGGATAAATTTACTTTCTCCTTTTTCCAATAAGTCGTGCTTAATAAAATCTAAAAAGGCTAAGAGTTGTATTCTCCGGTTCTGAATATTAATCATTCCGTAATCAAAAAACCATTGATCAATTGTATTATAGACTCCTCTATTAATCTGGTAGCGCCTGCTGCACCACATAAAAAACTGTAAATCTGGTAAATTCAAATAATGGTCAATGCCAACTAGATGTAAGGGTGAATCATTATTAATAGTTCCATATTCATGTTCTCTCAATATAAGTTGCCTCCTTAGCTTGATTGAAGTAGTAAAACGATTATTTTCTCCGTTTTTTACCGGGGATTTTTATCGAGTCAAAATTACTATGAGGATGGCAATGCTGTTTTAACATGCTGTATTCCCTTTCGAGCTCTGTTAATGAAAGCTCAAAAAGATGCTTATCATCTTTCTTATAGGTTTGGAAGGCAATTAACTTATTTATTAGCATTTGTCTTCGTTTTTCCACTGCGTTCCTTAGGATCTCCCCCATTTGGATCTCTCCTTTCAAAATTTCCAATAAAACAAAAGACCCTACAATGTGTCGAAACACATTGTAGGGTCTTCAGTAATCTGATCGAGCCTAACTAATATTAATCCGATTGGTAAAATATGAATTTAAAATTATCCCAGGTTCAATTAGAAGTCAAGACTAATTCATTTTAATGAACTGTATAATAGGAGAATTAATGAACATGCCCGGTCATATGGCTAGGGGATATTCCACCCAAATCGAGATTCATTACCAACAAGATGTTGGATCAGTTCCTAGCCATTTCGTCATACTTTAATTACCTCTAAAATTTTATTTAACCAATAGGTTAATCGGAATTTAACTGGCAATGGTTCTTGATTACTACCAATATATGTTATGCCTAACAATGATTGCGAATAAATTTTGTAGAACGCACAATTATTTTCCTGCTTCGAATAGGAATGTAGCAACCTATTTAAGCTCGATTTTTCTGTAATGGTCCTACAAATTCTTGAACAGCATCCAGTAATCTCTCTTCAATTTCTGGGTCTAAGAATGTTAGCTTATCCCCTGAGTAAGAGAATTGGGAATCAACAATATAGACACCTTGAGGGATTTCTTTTGCCCCAAGAACTGAGAAAAGAGGTTTGAAGGCATATTCTAGTGATAACAAGTGGGCTATCGTACCTCCTGTCGCAATTGACAAGACCTTCTTATCTGTAAGGCCTTTTTCAGGGATTAAGTCAAAAAAACTTTTTAAAAGACCTGGATAACTAGCTTTATAGACAGGACTGACCACTATAATGGAATCTGCCTTTTCAACTAATTTCTGTGCAGCTTGAATAACCGGATCTTTAAAATGTGCATGGAGAAGCGCTTCAGCCGGTAATTCACGGATGGTCAGTTCGCTGACCTGGTGACCTTCTTTCACTAGGCTACGTTTAAGATAATTGGCAATTGCGGAAGAACGCGAAATAACCGATGGACTTCCGGAAAGAATGAGTATATTTGTCATGTGTAAACACTCCTTTTTATTTTTATTAGTGAATGAAAAAGCTCGGTTCTTAATACGTAGCAATTTTTAAATCATTTATTTGACTTTACCGATGATCGTATTTTCAGGGCGTTTTAAATCCATATTTTCTCTTAATGTACTTCCTGCATATTCTGTACGGAAAAGTCCACGCTTCTGTAGGACGGGAATGACCTCATCTACGAACTCCTCCAATCCACCTGGCAAATACGGTGGCATGATATTAAACCCATCGGCTGCACCATTCTCAAACCATTCCTGCATTTGATTGGCGATTTCTTGAGGAGTTCCTTTGACCTCCCGATGACCTCGTGCCCCTGCAATTCGTTGATACAACTTTCGAATCGTAAAATTTTCCCGTTCAGCAAGGTCCTTCAATAATTTGAATCGGCTTTTTCCTCCATTGATTTGTTCTAGATCAGGAAGATCCGGTAATGGTCCGTCAACCGGATAGCTGGATAGGTCGACACTAATCATGTTCGATAATAATGACACTCCTGCTTCTTCCGGAATAATCTCTTGAAGCAAGCGTTTATTCAGTTCAGCTTCATTTTCAGTCCGACCAATCACAGGGAATATTCCTGGCATGATTTTCAGTTCTTCTGGCGAACGCCCATATTTAGCCATCCTTCCTTTTACATCTGCGTAAAACTTCTGAGCTTCTTCAAGCGTTTGCCATGCGGTGAAAATGACCTCAGCAGTACGAGCTGCAAGTTCCTTCCCTGCTTCAGATGATCCTGCCTGAACGACAACTGGATGCCCTTGAACCGGGCGCGATATATTTAGAGGTCCCTCAACTGAAAACCATTCGCCCTGATGATTGATAGCATGAATTTTAGCGCCATCAGCAAATTGGGCTGACTTCTTATCTACGATAAGTGCATCATCTTCCCAGCTATCCCAAAGCTTAATGACGACACTCACAAACTCCTCAGCGCGTTGATAACGCTTGGCATGAAGCAAGTGCTGATCCAAATTAAAATTATGTGCCTCTTCCTCCGTATTCGATGTCACGACATTCCATCCTGCTCGCCCACTGCTCAAGTGATCTAGGGAAGCAAACTTCCGCGCCACATTATATGGTTCATTATAGGTGGTCGAAACAGTCCCAACTAGCCCGATATTTTGTGTGACTGAGGAAAGAGCCGATAAGAGTGTAAATGGTTCAAACAATGTATTAACGGTCTGCCCAAGAACGGTCTGATTTTTGGCTCTTACCGCATACCCATCAGCAAGGAAGAGCATATCAAATTTACCTCGTTCGGCAGTTTGCGCTAATCGTTTGATAAAATCAAAGTTCATCACATTATGTGCTTCTGCCTTTGGATGCCGCCAAGCCGCGACATGGTGCCCTGGGATCATAAAGAACGCGCCTTCTTTTGACCGAAAAATGGACATTGTCAATCGCTGTAAACTCTTTGTTCTCACCCCTTCTTTCCTTAGAGTCTCTGATCTTAAACACCTTACTGACATGGTTAAACTGAATTTTGTCTGTCATG
>Ga0182742_1002902_pt1 | contig 17919 bp, 18 predicted proteins | sample eDN5th37CBELigMG_FD_128880 | JGI IMG/M metagenome (GOLD analysis project Ga0182742, IMG submission 128880) | Enriched Miracle-Growth compost microbial communities from Emeryville, California, USA - eDNA 5th pass 37_C BE-Lig MG (version 2)... ...
CTTCGGCGTCAGACTCCCCTGCGTGTGGACCTTGAAAAAGGAGAAAAGCCTTGCGAGAGCGGCCTCCTTCCAGTGTCGGAATCTAATTGTCGTCAGTGTCGGGTTCTAATTGTCGTTGACGGCAAGGCGCGTTTCCGTGGGAAGGCGCGTGGAATCCGCTATATCAAGCTGCGCTTCTCCTGGCTTCTTCTCTACTTTGCGGGTGTGCTGGCCGTGGCGGAGACCTGGGACAGGCCGACGGATCAGAAGGCAGACATATTGGTGCAGATGTTTGCCCGGAGCCCCTTGGAACGCGTGAGAAGTATCGCCGGCAGCGATGCCGACGCCGCGATCGGGATGTACTGCCAGTTCCTGGAAGCGCTTGCCGATAAGGCATCACTGGACGAGCTTAACGTGCTCGGTCCAGGGTACTCTGAGACCTCCACATACAAGCGCCTTCGGCAAGTTGCTGGCGAGTTTCGTGAAGAACTGATCAGGCTCCTCTACAAGAAGTATGGTTCGGAGCATGAGATTGTGAAGGCTCTGCTCGTGTAGCCCTGCGATTCGTGTCTCGGGATGGCGGGCGAATCGTCTGCTTCCGCGAAAAATTGCGAGGTTGGGGCGGAAATAGTCTCAATCGGTGAGAAAATAGGTTGGGGACTCGCGCGTCCCTCATCTATTTCCCGCTTTCAGTACGCAAGTTTCGCGATCTCGGCGGTTGCCTGCCTGGAAAGCAGGCCGTTTCCGGGGAGAACGCGCGTTCTCCGTCGAAATAGATGGGGGACTTGAAGGTCCCCTATCTATTTTCAGAAATAGTCAGCGAATTCGCACGGCGGGCCTCTGTTCGAGGCGTCGCACTCCCATTTCTGGGCGAAAACAACAGGAATCCGAATTCGGGTCCGGGCGAAGACTTCCTAGTCTTCGCGCATGCCATCGCAGCTTCACGAAGCGCACGTCCTTCTGTTCCGCAACCGCCCGGAGATGGCGGCGGAGCTGATTCGCGATGTGCTGGGTGCGAAGGTGCCTCGATTCAAGGAGGCGCAGGTCTTTTCGGCGGATCTCACGGAAGTCGCACCTACGGAATATCGTGCGGATCTGATCGTGCGTTTGTTTGGTGGATCGCGCAAAAAGAAGCCAGTGTACGCACTGATCGTCGAAGTCCAGCTGCAGGATAAGAAGTTGAAGCGGTATGTGTGGCCGTACTATGCAGCGAGCCTGCGTGCGCGATTGAAGTGTCCCGTCGGATTGCTTGTCGTGGCGACGGACGAAGCTGTCGCGCGCTGGGCGGCGGAGCCAGTGGACACCGGTGGGATTTATCCCTATGTGCCCTACGTGCTCGGCCCCTCTGCTATTCCCGCTATCACGAGTGAAGCCGACGCCCGTGCACATCCAGAGCTCGCAGTACTCTCCGCGATGGCGCACGGAAAAGACGCTGATGCGGAACGCGCCGCACGCATCGCAACAGTCGCGCAGGCCGCGAGCGTGGATCTCGACGATGACCTCTCGCGGCTATACTTCGACCTGGTTTTGAATTCCCTGAGTGAGGCGGCGCGTCACGCGCTGAAATCCATGGACATCAGCAAATACGAATACCAGAGCGAATTTGCGAAACGGTATGTGGCTCAAGGAGTGCAGGAGGGACTCCGCCAGGGCGTAACGCAGGGAGAAGCGGCGGGCCGCGTCGCGCTCGTGAGCCGCTTGCTCGGCCGGCGATTCGGCCCGATCACCGCGGACATACAAGATCGCCTGCGGCACGCATCCATCGAGGATCTGGATGCAATCGGCGAACGGGTTCTCTTCGCCGGCACGCTGCAGGAAGCGCTCGGGGGGTAGGGCCGCTGGAAGACGCGCTCGAAGGGTAGGCGCGCTCGGAGATTAGGGGCAGGCCTTCAACCCATCAGCAATCCCGACGCGCGTACGCGTTTGGCAATCGCGACGCGCGTGCTGGCAGCCGCAGTACCCGCAAGATATCGGCCCCGCGGTGAACCCGCGGCGGACACATTGGAAACGCCACCGATCGCGCCCGGCCGCCGACCGCGCCGCCCAGTTACCCGCTGCGCCTTTCGCCGCTAAGCGTCTTGCGCAATCGTGGCGCGGTGTAGTCGAGGAATCGGCGCAGTTTCAGCGGCAGCGCGTTCCGCACTCCGTGCACCAGGCTCACGGGTAGCGGCGCAGGCTCGAACTTCCGCAAAACCAGTTTGAGCGCGCCTTCCTGTACGGCGCGAGCAGCCTGGTAAGACAGCACCTGCGTGAAGCCCACACCGGCGATTGCGGCGTCGACCGCAGCCTCCGCGGTGTTGACCGACAATCGATGCCTCACCAGCACAGTTTGCCGATTGAAATACCACGTACCGCCCGAAGCGCCTTCGAAGTGCACGCAAGGCAAATCCGCAAGCTCTTGCGGCGTCTTCGGCACTCCCACTCTGGCCAGCAAGCCCGGGCTCCCGCAGACCACCCGGCTCACCGTCCCGACGCGACTCGCGACGAGACTGCTGGCCGGCAGCTCGCCAATCCGGACCGCCAGGTCGATTTGATCGTCCTGCAGATGCAGGAACCGGTCACTGAGCGCGAGTCGAACATCGATCTCAGGAAACTCCGAGAGGAAGTCGCACACGATCGGCAACACGTACAGCCTGCCGAATACGATCGGCGCGGTGACGACCAATCCGCCGCGCGGGACGACGTACTCGCCCGATGCCGCGCGCTCGGCTTCCGAAACCTCATCCAGAATGCGCCGCGCAGTCGCCACGTAAGTGGCGCCGCCCTCCGTAAGTGAGAGCCTCCGCGTAGAGCGGATGAGCAGCCGCGCATTCAGGTGCTTCTCAAGCTCCCCGATCTTGCGACTGAGCGTCGGCAGAGGCACGCCGAGCTTGCGAGCCGCGGCGGAGAAGCTACCCGCTTCCACGGCCGCGATGAGAAGACGCATGGCTTCGAGTCGGTCCACGAATCCATCCTCTCATTTTCTGAGAGCGCATGTCTCGCCAGGGCCGCTTTTTCTCATGCGCGTCTGGCCATATGGTGCACCACCATGAGCACCTATTCCTTCCTGGACGTCTTCGCGACCCCAAGCGTGCGAGCGGCGCAGGCCGCCCAGGGTGTGGGCGACCAGTGGGCGAACTTCAAAGGTCACCGGGAATTCACGCGCTTTACGCCCGACGACGCGGCTTTCATTGCCGCGCGCGACAGCTTCTACATGGCCACCGTCGCCGAGAACGGTTGGCCGTACGTTCAGCATCGTGGCGGGCCGCCCGGGTTCGTGAAGGTGATCGACGAGCGGACGCTGGCGTTTCCGGATTTTCGCGGCAATCGCCAGTACATCAGCGTGGGCAATGTCGGCGCGAACGATCGGGTGGCAATGATCTTTGTGGATTATCCGAACAGGGCGCGGATGAAGATCCTGGGACACGCAGAGATCGTGGATCTCGCGAGCGACCCCGAGCTCGCCGCGAAGCTGGACCTGCACGGCTACAAGGCGAAAGTCGAAAGAGCCTTCCGCGTTCGGCTCGAAGCGTTCGACTGGAACTGCCCCCAGCACATCACCCCTCGCTTCACCGAAGCGGAGGTCGCTTCCGCGCTCGAGCCCATCCGGCAGCGGCTTGCGAACCTCGAGAAAGAAAATCTGGAACTGCGGAAGCGCATCGAGAGCGCCGGAATCCCGCTGACATCGCGATAGACGCGCGAGAGCGCGTCACCTCATCGCCGAGCGCTCGCCAAAGCTGTACTCGAGCGCGACGAGCGCAACATGTTGGTGCACTCCCGGATGCCGGCCCGCGCATTGCCGTTGACACGTATCGATGTCCCGTTGGCACACATCACGGTCCGCTCCGAAATCACGCCGCATCTCATGAGAGGCACGCTCATCGAGCGGTCGAAAGAGAGCCACCTATCCCGTATCGATTGCCGCTGCGTCGATATTGATGCAGCATCCGCGACCCTGCCCCCGCTTCACGAGCGCGGTCATCGAAAATGCGTACGCATCACTTCCGCACTTTCGCTTTGGGGATCGGGTTCTCGCTTGCGTTCAGTGCGGCCTTCGCGCGTAGCGAGGGCTCCGAACATGAGCTGAATATACAAAGCCTGCCGCTCGACGATGCGCTACAAGAGTTCGCCAGGCAGAGCGGCGTACAGATCGTCTTCGTCTCGCGGATTGCGGAAGGTCTTGTCGCACCCCCGCTTCAAGGACGCTTCACAACGGTGCGAGGCCTGCAGACGCTGCTCGAAGGTACGGATCGCAGGGTCCAGAAGATCAACGAGCGCACCTTCGCAATCCGGCCACCCGCGCCGGGAAGTACTGCCGTCCCCACAGCGGAAGCGAGGGCGCTGCGCACAGCCTACCGAAGCGATCCCGCCCAGCGGGACTCAAGCACGATGGAGCAGGTGATCGTGCGAGGCGTGGCCGAGCAACTCGTTGCCACGCGCACCGAGACGCCCCTTCGCTCCATTCCCCAGACCGTCTCGATCATTTCGAGAGAGCAGATCCAGCGCCTGAACGACACGAACCTCGACGAAGCCCTGAGTCATGCTCCGGGCATCACGCTGGTCCGACAGCACTCCCTGAATCAGGAACTCTACGCACGAGGATTCCAGATCACCTCGTTCCACGTTGACGGCGGGGCTGCACTTCATTCCTTCAATACCGCAACGCTGCTGTTCCTGGGCAGCCCCGATCTGAGCGAGATCGACCATATCGAAGTGCTCCGCGGCGCGGACGGCCTGTTCGCGAGCAACGGCAACCCCGGCGCTACCGTGAGCATGGTGCGGAAACGCCCGCAGGACGCCTGGAATTTCAACGTCGACCTGATGGCCGGTTCCTGGGACAAGCGCCGGGCGCAGGTCGATCTCACCGGGCCCTTGACTCAGGATGGAGCCGTGCGCGGCAGGATCGTCGGCGTCTACGCGAATCAGGACTACTTCTACGAGAACGCGAATCTGACAAGAAGGAAAGTGTCAGGATCGCTCGATTTCGATCCCGGTCCCTCGACGCGACTGACAATGGGTGGCGCGTATCAGCGCGATGACGCACTCCCGTTCTTTGGCGGCCTGCCCAGGCACACCGATGGCAGCGATCCTCATCTGCCGCGCAGTACCAGTCTGACGTTCAACTGGTCGGACTTCGAGTTGCGCAAGACCGATACCTACCTGCAGTTGCATCAATCTCTGGGCGACAACTGGCTGCTGAGATTCAACGGCACCTACCCGCGCGCTTCCGTCAAGTATGCGGCTGGCTTCTTCGACGCACCGGTCGATCCAGTGACCAAGGGCCTGCTTGGACAGCCCGCGACGCTCATCAGCACGGCGCCCAACACGCAGGATCAGCTCGGCCTGGATATCACGCTCTCCGGGAGCATGAAGTGGCTGGGCCTGCGGAACGAAGTCGCGATCGGCGCAGACCACACACGCTTCGAGTCGGAGCGACCGGCGAGTTTCGGCTTCATGCCGTTCATCCCCATGAACGCACTCGACTACGATCCGGCGGCTTTTCCCGATCCGCGGCAGCAAGGCGGCAACGCGCGTGGCATCCGTAGCGTTGCCAGATCGAGGCAGGGCGGCGTTTTCGGCTCGTTGCGACTGTATCTGGGACTCGTTGTCCCTCATCGGCGGCCTGCGTATCGGAAACGATCGAATCAAGGTGCGCACCATTACGAGTTTTGGCGACCTCACGCTAACCGATTCTGCCAGCGATCGGGGTAACGACTCGGTGGTCACTCCGTACGGAGGAATCATCCAGGACGTTGGCGATCACTATTCCCTCTACGCGAGCTATGCGGAGATCTACTCCACTTCCGGCGATTTCGAGAGACAGGACGGCCGGCGGCTCGGGCCCCTTCACGGCGTGAACCAGGAAGTGGGCATCAAGGGTGCGTGGCGTGAGGGCTCACTGAACGGACTGCTCGCGGTGTATCGCATTCGGCAATTCGGTGTTCCCATCGAGGACCCGACGGGGCCGCTGGCCGGAGGAGGGCGTCTGGGCTGCTGTTTCGTGCCGGCGGCTCATCGCAGCGAAGGTGTCGACCTGGAGCTCGCCGGATCGCTCGCGCAGCGGTGGCTCTTCGGCGGTGGCTATTCCTACAACAGGAACCACTCGGCAGAAGGAGGCGAGCTCTCGAGCAGGACGCCGCGGCATCTGCTCAAGTTCTGGACAGGCTATCAGCTTCCCGGCGCCGCCAATCGATGGAATATCGGCGGAAGCGCGCACGTCCAGAGCCGCGTTTCTCAGCGGGGCCTTGTCTGCAGCGTTTACACACTCACAGGCATTTGCAGAGACGAGATCCTCACTTACAAGATGACGCTGCCTTCCGTGTACACGGTCGACTTGCGCGCGGCCTACGACGTCACACAGAACTGGAAGCTGGCGCTGACCGTGAGCAATCTTTTCGACCTGAACTACTACGAAACGGTTGGTAGCTTCTCCACGGGAAACTGGTATGCCCCGCCAAGCGCATATCTTCTCAGAGTGAGCGGCAATTTCTGACGCGCATCCCTTATCCGAGGGAATCTTCGAGCTCTTCAACTGATTGTCTCGAGCCGCGCGCGCGTTTCAGCTGAAACGTCTTCGCACGCCGCGCGTAACTGATTCGAAACCCCTGAACCGCAGCTTCCGAATGCCCGATGTGGGCGACGGGAGATGTCAACTATGCCTTCACTCAATACGAGCGACGAATCGTCGGAGGCTGCTCCTTCACGGCGCGAGTTCATTGTGAAAGCGGCCGGGCTTGCTGCGCTCCTGCCGTTGTCGACAAAAGGCGGAATCGCGGAAGCAGCGGACGCAGCGAGTGCAACGACCCCGGCGAACACGCCGTCGACTGCCGTGGGATCCACTGCTTCGAACGCAGCCACGCCGCCGCCGAGTCCGGGTTACACGTTCTTCGGTCCGGATGAAGTGACGTTCGTCGAAGCGATGATGAACGTGATGTGCCCGGCGGATTCGCTCACGCCGAACGGTACCGACTGCGGCCTCTCCATCTTCATCGATCGCCAGCTTGCGGGTGACTTCGGCAAGGGCGGGCGCCTCTATTCCCAGGGGCCGTGGCAACCGGGGAAACCTCAGCAGGGCTATCAGTTGCCCATGAAGCCGGCAGAGTTCTTCGCGGCAGGCATCGCTGCGGCGAGCGCCATGGCGAAAGAGCGCTACGGCAAGTCTTTCGATCGACTTTCACCCGCGGATGCAGATGCGTTCCTGCAGGACATCGCGGCGGGGAAAGTCACCGGAGCGCGACTGTCGCTCGCCGACTGGTTTTCGCAGCTCGTCTATCCGCTGTTCCAGCAGGCCTGCTTCGCCGATCCCGTGTACGGCGGAAATCGCAACAAGGTTTTCTGGCGAATGGTGGGTTACCCGGGCCTGCCGGCCTTCCACGGCACGGACATGGTCGAGTTTCGCGGCAAACCCTACCCCGGCGCGAAACAACCGCAATCCATTCAGGACTTCAGCTAGGAGCAGCTCGTGAAACGAAAGCTTAAATCGAGACGCGTCGTGTTCGTCGGTGGCGGCCTCACGGCCGCGCTCGCCGCACGCAAACTGGTGAGTGAAGGAGTGGATGTACTTGTTCTGGAGCGCGGTCGCGATCACGACGCCGGGCCGGAGCAGCGGTTGCCGAGCCAGCGAGACGAACTGCGTTGGGGCGTTCGCAATCACCTGGCTCAGGACTGGTCGATCGAGACCTACACGTTGCGTCACTCCAGTCGCGAGACGGCATTGCCGATTCGCACGCTTGAGGCCTTCCTGCCCGGCGTCGGAATCGGCGGCGCGGGGAATCACTGGAACGGGCAGACGTTCCGTGGCGCCGAGTACGACACGATGCTGCGCAAACGCCTCGTCGATCGATATGGCGCGTCGCCGATTCCGGCGGAGATGCCCATCCAGGACTGGGGTGTCTCGTATCAGGAGCTCGAGCCGTATCACGATACGTTCGAGAAGTTGTACGGCGTCTCAGGCAAAGCCGGCAACATTCGCGGGAAGCTGCAGGAGGGCGGGAACCCCTTCGAAGCGCCCCGCAGCGGAGAGTATCCGCAGCCACCGCTGGAGATCACGGAAGCGGGCCTGATCCTTTCGGAAGCGACGCGTTCGCTCGGCTACAAGCCGTTCCCGATGCCGGCTTCGAACTCGCCGAAACCGTACGTCAATCCGGACGGCATGCGACTCGGCGCGTGCCAGTACTGCGGCCACTGCGAGCGCTATATCTGCGAATCGAACGCAAAGGCGAGCCCCGAGGTGCTGCTGTACCCGGTGCTACGCAAGAGCGCCAACTTCGAGATTCGCCCGTTCAGCCAGGTGACCGGCATCGCCTACGACCGGAAGGCCAGGCGCGTGACGGCCGTGCATTACCAGGATCTGCAGACCGGCGATGAGATCGAGCAGCCGGCGGATATTGTGGTGCTGTCCGCATTTCCGATGACGAACACGAAGTTGCTGCTGCTCGGGAAGATCGGCGAACCGTATGACCCGGCGACCCGCCGTGGCGTGGTGGGCAAGAATTTCTGCCACCAGACGATGTCCGCGATCAACGTGTTCTTCAAGGATCGCTGGATCAATCCGTTCCTCGCGGCGGGCTCGTCGCAGACGTTGATCGACGAGTTCAACGGCGACAACTTCGATCACACCGGCCTCGGCTTCATGGGCGGTGGGTACATCTTCAACAACACCACCAACGGTCGGCCGATCTCGACGCGGCCGCTGCCTCCGGGTACGCCGGCTTGGGGCACGAAGTGGAAACAGGCGAGTGCGGACTGGTACGCGCACGCTTTCAACATCTCCGTTCACGGCAGCTGCTACCCACACGCGGAGAACTATCTGAGCCTGGATCCGACGTATCGGGATGCATACGGCCAGCCTCTCGTGCGGATCACCTTCGATTGGCGCGACAACGAAGTGAAGATGTCGGAGTACGTCACGCGCAAGGCACTTGAGGTCGCGAATGCTTGCGGGGCCACGATCGTCGGTCCCGCTGTTCCGAGAAAAGGGCCGTATGACGCGCGGGTGTATCAGACGACGCACATCACCGGCGGCACGCCGATGGGCGCCGATCCGGGAAACAGCGTCGTGTCGACACACCTTCAGCATTGGGACGCCGAGAACCTCTTCGTCGTCGGCGCTTCCACCTACGCACACCAGATTGGGTACAACCCGACCGGTCTCCTGAGCGCCTTCGCGCTGCGGCTCGGTGATGACCTGAGTGCGTACAACCGTCGGCCTACGCGCCTCTAGCTGCGCGGGCAGGAGTGAAGATCATGCGAAGACTTTATGCATCCGCCTTCGTGGCGTGCTGCGGGTTGGTGGGCGTCATCGGATTTGACGCAACGGCTGCGGGTGCGGCCGAGACGAGCGGTCAGCAGGTGTTTACGCAGTGCGCGGCATGCCATAGCACTGATGGCAGCGCGAGCCTTGGGCCGACGCTCAAGGGGATCGTCGGGCGCGCTAGCGCATCGGTGGCCGGATTTTCGTACAGCCCGGCGATGAGGCGCAGCCATCTGACATGGACTGCGGATGAGCTGGACAAGTACATCGCGAATCCGCAGGGCGTCGTTCCCGGCAATACGATGCCGTACCCCGGGCTGAGCGATGCGAGTCAGCGCGCGGCGTTGATCACCTACCTGGCGACACTCAAGTGAGCGGCGCCATGCGAGTCGGTGCGATGCGTTCGCGCTCCAAGGTTGCGGTGGCTGTTGCGCTGGTGCTCGGCAGCTTGTCGTCGGGAGAGGTGCTTGCACAGGCGGCGAGCGAGGGATCGGATCAGGAGGATCTCCGCCGGCAGGTTCAGGAGCTGCAACGGCAGCTTCAGGAAGTGATGTCGCGGCTCGATGCGGCGGAACGGCCGGCGGGTGCGGCTGCGCCCGGCCCGGCGGTCGTGCCTGCCCCGGGTCCCGCTCCGGCGGTGGTGCCAGGTTCGGCTGCAGCGGAAGGTCCCGCGAAGAAGGTCGTTGCCGACAGTCCGGTGATTCACGCGGGTCCGCTGTCCCTCACGTTCGGCGGATTCGCGGAGCTTGCGACCATCTATCGCAATCGGGACGAAGTGGCGGATGTATCCAGCAACTTCAACACAGGCATACCGTACCCGAATGCCGCTCAGTATCACCTGACGGATTTTCGTCTCTCTGCGCGCCAGAGTCGCATTTCGCTGCTCACGCAAGGGCCGCAGGACGGCGATGTCAGCGCTGAGGCGTATCTCGAAATGGATTTCCAGAGCGCCGCGCCGACTGCGAACTCGGTTGAGAGCAACAGCTACAACCCGCGGATGCGCCAGTACTACGCGACTTACAATCGAAAGGACTGGGGCTTCTACTTTCTGGCTGGGCAGGCCTTCAGCCTCGTCACACTGGAAAACAAGGGCATGAATCCGCGTCAGGAGCGGATTCCTCTGGTGATCGATGGGCAGTACGTGCCGGGATTCAGCTGGACGCGCAATCCGCAACTGCGGTTCGTGAAGAGCTTCGGTAGCGACCTTGCGCTGGGCGTGTCGCTGGAAAGTCCGCAGGCCATTGTGTTCAACGGGCCCAATCCTCCGCTGGTGACGACCGTGACCAGCTTTCCGGGCGGCGCGCTGTTCGCGCCGACGACGAATTACACGGTGGACATCGGGCCGGACGTGATCGCGAAACTCGCGTGGGATCCGGGATATGGACACTACGAGCTGTACGGCTTGGGTCGTGCGTTCCGCGATCGTGCCGGACAGCGCAATCACACGAGCTACGGTGGAGGCGTCGGTGCGGGGATGATCCTTCCGTTCGGACCGAAGGTGGACTTTCAGGTGAGCGGGCTTGCGGGCAGCGGTATCGGCCGCTACGGGTCGGCTCAGTTGCCTGACGTCACTGTGAAGCCGGACGCACGGCTGGAGACCATCTCCGCTTACCAGGCGCTGGTTGGGCTGATCTACCGACCCACGACTGCCTGGACGTTGTACGGGTATGCAGGCATCGAGAATGCCGATAGGGAACACTTCACCGCTGTGGTCAACGGCACCACGCTGGGCTATGGCTACGGGAGCCCGCTGTACAACAACAGCGGCTGTCTGATCGAAGGCAGCACGCTCTGCGCGGCGAATACCAGGAGAGTCGAGCAGGCAACGCTCGGCGCCTGGTGGAAGTACTACCAGGGTTCACTCGGGTACATGCAGGTCGGGCTGCAGGGCGCGTACACCAGGCGACGATCGTTCGAAGGCATCGGCGGCGATCCGAGCACCGACATGACGGTCGGAATGGTGTCGTTCCGGTACTACCCGTACCAGAAATAGCTCCTACTGAAACGGCCGCGCCGCTGCCTCTTGCAGCGGCACGGCCGTTCAGCTATCGGCGTTCCAGGCGGCGGCGCTCGTGCCGGCACCGCGATTCCCAGACCCGGCGCGTGATCGGAGACCCACCCTGGCCGCCGACACCAGGCGGCGTTTCACTTCCTGATTACTCGGCGATCACTCGCCCACCGCCGCCGAACGGCGGTCGCGCCAGCCACACCAGCGCGATCATCGCGAGAAGCGCCCATCCCCACACCCAGAACAACTCGTTCGTGGCGAGCATGTACGCCTGCTGTACGACCGAGCGCTCGACGACGGCGAATGCTCCATCGCCTGATATTCCGAGCGCGCTGAGTTGATCGAGCGCGCCCCGGGCAGCGGGGTCGAAGCTCGTAACGTTCTCCGTGAGGTTCGCCTGGTGAAGCGCCTCGCGCCGATCCCACATCGTTGTCGTGATGGAGGTCGCGAAGCTGCCGGCCAGCGTACGCAACGCATTGGCGAGCCCGGTCGCCGCTGCGATCCGACTCTGAGGCAGCCCCGCGATCAGGATTGCGAGAAGCGGCGGAAAGAAGCAGGCGAGTCCGAGTCCCTGCGCGAACCGTGCCCACGAGAGATGGGCGAACGTCACATCCGTGTTGATCCCCGCGAACAGAAACGAGGTCAGCCCGAACGAAACGAAGCTCGCGGTCACCCACCAGCGCAGGTCGACGCGTCCCATGAAGCGCCCAACGAGCGGCGCGAGCAGGATCGGCAGGATGCCAACCGGCGCCGTGGCTAGGCCAGCCCAGGTTGCCGTGTAACCCTGCTGCGTCTGAATTCGGGGTGACGTGGTCTCGCTCAGCCAGGACGCGCTTGTGGTCCATCGTCGGAGCGGGGACACCGTCTCGATCGCGCTCAAACCGGATGTGAAGATCGCCGCGGTTCGCAAGATTGCGCTCGCCGATATCAAACCCGGCTCGTTCGTAGGTACGGCGGCGAAGACGGACGTGAACGGGAATCTGATCGCGCAGGAGGTCGTGCTGTTCCCGGAGTCGGAGCGCGGGACTGGGGAGGGACACTACGCGTGGGACCTTGGCGCGAACAGCACGATGACGAATGCGAACGTCGATACGGTGGTGACGGCTACGAAGGGGAATGTGCTGCAGCTCTCGTACAAAGGTGGGAGCAACAAGGTGACCGTGCCGCCGAACGTGCCGGTTGTGACTTTTATTCAGGCTTCGCGTGCGGATCTGACTGCCGGGAAGAAGGTGTTCGTCATCGCGGCCCCCGATGGGGCGAAGAACATGACGGCGCTGCAAATCGTTGTTGAGAAGGATGGCGTTGTCCCGCCGATGTGAGCGGTCGATCGCCTTTCAGCAGTAGATGAATCTAACGATGAGCCTGCGATGAGGGCGCAGGCTCTGACCTCGGCGGCGGGCGCGCCAAGCAAGGCTGCGCTGCGCTCTGATCGACGGCGCGCGTTGGCTGCGCGCATTTCTGGGCGAAAACAACAGGAATCCGAATTTCTGTAGCACGCTGGGCGGCGAAGCCAGTCGATACCGGTGGGATTTATCCCTATGTGCCCTACGTGCTCGGCCCCGCTGCAATTCCTGCTATCACGAGTGAAGTCGAAGCCCGCGCGCATCCAGAGCTCGCAGTGTTGTCGGCGATGGCGCACGGAAAAGATGCTGATGCGGAACGCGCCGCACGCATCGCAACAGTCGCGCAGGCGGCGAGCGTGGATCTCGACGACGACCTTTCGAGGCTATACTACGATCTCGTTTCGAATTCCCTGAGTGAGGCGGCGCGTCGCGCGCTGAAATCCACGGACATCAGCAAATACGAGTACCAGAGCGAGTTTGCGAAACGATATGTGGCGCAGGGACAAGCCTCGGGCAGGCTCGCGATCGTGAGCCGCCAGCTTGCCCGGCGCTTCGGTCCGATCACCGCGGACATACATGATCGTCTCCGGCGCGCGTCCGTCGAGGATCTCGATGCGATCGGCGAGAGGATTCTCTTTGCCGGCACCCTGCAAGAGGCGCTCGGGGGATAGAGGCTTTTCCGCCAAACTCAAACGGTCACTCGACGCTTGCGGTCAGGGCCAGGGAAGACCTTCAGGAACGCCCTTGAGATAAGGCTGCGGGCGTGGGCGGTTCCAATTCTTCCGGCCGCTCACATCAGGACAGGGATGGGCGAAGCCTGGCCCGATGTGCCTTCCGCATCAACCGTGCGATCGATGAAATCGCGGACATCCGCGAGCGTACGGGCCTGAAAACGTAGCAGGGGCGATAAGGCAAGCACCGGCGCCATGCGCTCGGGTCTCCGCCGAATTCGCGCGCATGCTCGTGCGCCCAGGTACTCACTCAGGGCTGAATCGGCAGCGATTCGACGCCCGCCCGCGCCCCAAGCCCCCGCGGCGCATACACGAGGCTCGGTTGGTGCCGAGCAGTCAGCGCAGGCAGATTGATGCGAGCGATGACGTCATCCATCGTCGCCCGATAGCACCGCTTCCAGGAACGCGCGACTCGTCCGTCCCAAACGGACAGCCGAGGACCACACACGGTCTCCGCAGCGGTTTGAAGGCGCCCATACGCGATGCGCGCTCCTTCCGGGCTGTTCAGATTAATGTCGGCCAAACGTACGGTGATGCTGCTCCTGTCCAGCGAGCGACCCTTCGCCGGCACTTCGGCCCGCGTCGGTGCGACCACTGTAATGAGCAATCCCGCAAACACGAACGCAAGCAGCGTTCGCTGGCTGATAAGCGTATTCATGGCAGGGTTACCTCTGAAGTTTCACTGCGTCGTGCTTAGTTAATGAAGGGAGCGACTGCGTGCTGAATAGGCTGCATCGCTGTCTCTCCCGTGCCTGTGTGGGGGGATTCTGAGGAGGGAGCCCGCGCGGCCGCATGAGCCGGTTGGCTCATTCTGATCGAGCAGGTGTGGGACATATGTCCTGCCGTGATCCCGGACGATCAGGGCAGAGGTGCTGGGCTATCGCGAAGGGGCCGGGCTGAACCTGGAGAACTAGCGAACGAGCCCTCTCTCGCGCGCCAGCACGATCGCCTTCGAGCGAGAGTCCACGCCGAGCTTCTCGAAGATGCTGCTGAGATGGTTCCGCACGGTTTTTTCGCTGATGAACGCACGCTCGGCGATTTCGGCATTGCTGAGGCCGCACGCCAGGTGGCGAAGAATCTGCAACTCACGTTGCGTCAGTGTATCGAACCCCGCACCGTCTCCGGGGGCGCCAGCATTTCCTTCACTAACGAACGCACTGAACGCCTCCCGGAACCGAGCCCACGCAGGCTCCGACTCCAGCAGGATGTGATTGCGGCTCTCCAGCGTCACGAAAGTCGCGCCCGGTATTCCGGTTGCGAACGTACGCCCCTCGGAATACGGGATGCACCCGTCGTCCCGGCCGTGAATCACGAGCGTGGGCACCTGCACTTCTGGAAGGCGATCCACGACATTGATCGTCGCGGATGCCTCGAGGATTCTCGCCGCGATCTCGGGTTTCGATGTGATCCGCATCAGGTCGCTGAACCATTGCTCCTGCTCGGGGCTCGCGTCCGGCACGAATATATGTGCGAATAGTTTGCGAAAGGCGGGGTTGTCCTGACCCCACCCGAGCCGCACGAGATCGGTGAGGGCACGTGATTCTTGTACGGCGTCTTCGCCGCGATGCTTCCGGCCACGGGCGAAGGCGCCATACAGCACGAGATGCGAGACGCGCTCCGGGTGGCGGATGCTGTACTCGACCGCCACCGCGCCACCCTGCGATATGCCGATGAGATCGAAACGCTCGACGCGCGCCGCCTCCACCACTGCTTCGAGATCCCTGACCTGGGCTTCGAGCGAGAGGTCCGCGGCATCCCAGTCCGACAGGCCGCAGCCGCGGGTGTCGTAGCGGATGAGCCGATGGTGCCGCGACAAAAATCCGAACCAATGCTTCCAGATCGGGCTGCGCCAGTCGTACTCCAGGTGCGACATCCAGTTCGCCGCCTTGACGAGCGGCGCGCCCGTGCCGGACTCGGCGTAAGCGAGCCGCACTCCATCGGCGCTGCGAGTGAAGCGGATGGTCTGTTGCACGATCGTACGATTGTACGCCCGTCGCTCGCGAAGCCATCGATCGGCCCGCGGCGGCTCGGTGTGGCAGTGATGACGGTCGAGGCACGAGCGGCTCGCACGCGAGCTATCCGAGACGAGGAACGTTGCGACCCCTACCGTGTACGTCGTGGAACGAGAAGGTGCACGCGTGCGCTCGGCGTGGGGACGTGTGCACCCCGTCGTGTTCCGCGGCGGAACGCGTTGGTTCCGAGCCAGCCAACTTGGGTTACGAGCTAGCCAGGTTGGGTTACGAGTTAGCCAGGCGTGGTTCCGAGCCAGCAAGGCGGGGATCCGGGCTAGCAAGGTTGCCGGACGACGCGGGCCTCCGCGCGTTCAAGCAGGACCCTCGAGGGTCCGTCCTGTCCCTTCGAGGGTCCGTCTCGGACCCGCACGGTTCCAGCACTCAAAAATCGGCGGAATATCAGCGAACTACGGAGCATGCACCGGGACCGTGCAGGGTCCGTCCTGGACCCGCTCGGGTCCGGCTCGGTCCGCGAGGGATCCGCGATGGTCCCGCAACGGCCCGTCATGGTCCCTCGCGGGTCCGTGCCGTCCCCACGCCGATACGAGTGAGAACCGCGCATGAACGTGACCGCCTTGCGCGGGGACGCGATGTTCCCTGACATGCTCGTCGTGGAACCGCTCCGCTCCGTTCCGTTTCGGGCCCGGGCCGTTCCCTGTCGGACCCGGCCGCTCCCGTTCCGGAACTGCGCTGTTCTGTCTTAGGCCCACGCGGCCCCGTCTCGCGCCTGCGCGGTTCCGTCTCGGGCCCGAACTGTCCGTCTTGTCCCCCGCAGCCGTTGCCTATTCGCCCGGCGACCGTACGGCGCGTTGCTGCACAGGCTCTAAAGGTGCCGCGCACGTCTTTGTACGAAGGCAGTTGCCTCAGAAGCGAGCGTGCGTCGGGACTCACGCGCTTCACATGATGCGCGATCCGGAATCCGAAAACGCCTTGTTGGTTGTGCAACCTCGGCTCGCGTTCATCGACGCGAATGCGTGGAAGTAGTCGTCGCACTCTTAGCGTCGTCAACGAGCATTTTTTTACGAGGCGCATCAGTGAATGCGTGCCTCAAGTGCCCCATCGCGAGGTTCGGGATTTTCGTGCTGGATGGCGATTGTGTCCGGCTTTGAGCGAGCCGGTCCTCATAGCGTCGTATGCCTGCCAACAAAGGAGAGCAACATGATCAAGCCGATCGAAGAACATTGGCCCGAAGAACGTGCGTTCGTCGAGTTCGTGCAAGATCTCCGGAGATCCATCGATGGCGCTCCTGCCGAATCGCGTCAGCGATCGCGTCGCGTTCTTCTTGCGGTATCTCATCCAGAATCACCTTCACCTCTTCCCAATTGAACGGACCCGGGTCGTGCGGGGGCTTCGGCGGCCGGCTCCTAAGCGGAATGATCGTGCGAAAGAATGTCGTCTCCCAGGTTGCGCCGATCTAGAGACGCGAGCGCAAGCGAGCATGCTCTAAGAGCTGTCGTTCAGCGAACTGCTCGTACTATCGTGCGGAGGAAAGTCGGTTCGAGCCGGCGTAATATCGCGCGCTTCTGGCGAGCGGAGAGTTCGCCTTCGATCTCTAAACCAAGGAGAGCACGATGGTCGAACCGATGACTCGCGAAGAGGCCGAGAGAATGTTGCGGGAGGCTGTCGCCCGCGCCCGGCGCAATCCGCCCCGACTCGAAAACGTCGCTCCGCCGATCAATGTTGCCGATCTGCGAAGATTTTGTACCGGGCCGATCTACGAAGGCTTCGAGGAGGATATCAAGAGAATGCGCCGTGGCCTGGAACCGTTGGGTCCACGAGAATGACTTTCGTCCAGCTGATCGCCGATACGAATGTCGTTTCGTATCTGCACATAAATTTCAGCTGGCTCTCGCTTGCATGGGTCTGATTCGGAGCAAGAAAGCGTTGCCTGTATATCCCGCCGCTGAGATCGAACGATGACGGATCGGCGAAAAGAGCTACTGGATAATCAGGCAATCATCTTCTCTCAGCAGGTCGCTGAAGCTCGTCTCAAGAGGGCAGGGGGCACTCTTGGAACTGGATCGCGGTTGCCAGGCTCGAAGTCGGCAACGAAGGGCGCGGCAAAGCGGAGTTATTCCGAGTCACAGATCCGAGAGCTTTCCGGCGGTTGATGCTGCGATTGATGATCCCTGCTTCAGCGCGCGACTATCAGGCGGGGCGTGTGCGACGCGATTCCGAATCCTGAAGCGCCGTGCCGGTAGGATGCACCAGCACGGCGCCGAGCAGTTCGAGCTCGGTCCTAATCCCGCGCCAATGCCTTCATCAGCCACGCAGGCGCGCCATCGTTCTCTAGTTGTCCGATCGCGGCGGTGAGGAGCTCCTGGCCTTCGTCCTTGCGGCCCTGTTCGATCAGGATTCGGCCTCGCAGCGCGTCCAGTCGGGCGGACCAGCCGTTGCCGCCTAGTGAGGCGAGCAGCGCTTGAGGCTGAAGATTCGCGGTCAGCTCGGCGGCCTCGTCGTGGCGTCCGGCACCGGATAGCGCAGCGGCCAGCCAGTACGTCGCGCCCTGCACATCCGGAGCAGCCTCACCGAACACGCTCTGCAATCCGTCGCGCGCCGCAGTGAGCTTCTCAATAGCCGCATCCCACAGTCCCTGGCTGTAGTCGATCACACC
>Ga0182742_1002903_pt1 | contig 17917 bp, 16 predicted proteins | sample eDN5th37CBELigMG_FD_128880 | JGI IMG/M metagenome (GOLD analysis project Ga0182742, IMG submission 128880) | Enriched Miracle-Growth compost microbial communities from Emeryville, California, USA - eDNA 5th pass 37_C BE-Lig MG (version 2)... ...
GGTTGAGAAGGGGAAGAAGCGCCTTCAAGGTCTCGGATGCATCGCCGACGAGATTGACGTCCATCGGGTAGCGCAGCGAGAGCATGCCGGCATCGATGTCGATCTGCACGGCCTTCGCCTGCCCTTCCTCCGGCAGGAATTCCGAATAGGGAAAGCCGGAGCCGATCATCAACAGCGTGTCGCAGCTCTGCATGAGGTCCCAGGACGGCTCGGTGCCCAGGAGGCCGATGGAGCCGGTGACCCAGGCAAGATCGTCCGGAAGAACGGCCTTTCCCAGCAGGGCCTTGGCGGCTCCCGCCCCAAGACGGTCCGCCACGGCGATGACCTCCTCGGTCGCGCCGAGCGCCCCGGCGCCGACCAGCATCGCCACCTTCTTGCCCGCATTGAGGATATCGGCCGCTGCCTGAAGGTCTTCCTGATGCGGCACGATCCTCGGCCGGCGGTAGCCGAAACCGGAATGCACGGTCCCGTGGGCGCGCTCCGGTTCCTCATAGGGCATGTCCTGCAGGTCGTTGGGAAGGATGAGGGCCGTCACGGTGCGGTTCGCCAGCGCCAGCCGGACGGCGCGGTCGACGAGATGACGGACCTGCCCCGGTGTCGAGGCCTGGTGGACGAAATCACCGGCGACATCCTTGAACAGGGCCGGCAGATCAACCTCCTGCTGATAGTGGCCGCCAAGCGCTCCGCGCGCCTGCTGGCCGACAATGGCGAGGAGCGGCTGGTGATCGGCGCGTGCGTCATACATGCCGGTGACGAGGTGCGTCGCGCCCGGCCCCGACGTGGCGATGCAGACACCGAGCTCGCCGGAGAACTTGGAATAGGCCGAGGCCATGAACGCCGCCATTTCCTCGTGCCGTGCCTGGATGAACGCGATCTTGTCATCCGCCCGGTTCAACGCCCCGAAGACACCGTTGATGCCGTCGCCGGGATAGCCGAACATGCGGCGCACGCCCCAGGCATGAAGGCGGGAAACGACGAAGTCGCCGACAGTCTGCGCCATGGCTTGCCCTTTCGATCTTTCACTTTCCGATAAGGCGCAAACCCGACTGCGGGGCGGTGGTTCCGACATGCCGACGAGAATTCCGGCACGGCGTGTGAAGGGTAAATCGCGGTCGGCGCGGAACCGGCGGCGGCCGTCAACCTGCACGAGGGTCGATTTTCCCGCTTTCAGCGGCGGGGCGACGGACTACCAGCTCACGTCGCCGCCATTCGGCGAGATCGATTGTCCGACCATGAAGCTTGCTTCCTCGGATGCGAGGAAAACGTAGGACGATGCGATCTCTTCCGGTCTCGCTATTCGCCGGATCGGAAGCTGTTGCTGTTTCCATTGCCGCCATTCGGGGTCACTGGCGCGCCAGGTGGCCGTGTCGGTCGGGCCGGGGCACACGCAATTGACGAGGACGCCCTTGGCTGCGACCTCCTGCGCGACGGCGGTGGTCAGGGCGACCACCGCCGCTTTCATGGCGCTGTAGACTGCCGCACCCGCCGCCGGCTTGTGCGCCAGCTGGGAGGCGGTGTTGATGATGCGGCCATATCCCCTTTCCAGCATCGGCGGCAGGCCGTGCCGCAAGCCGAAAGCGACGCCGCGCAGGTTGACGTCGACAAGCCGTTGCCAATCGGCCCAGTCCAATGCGGTGAAATCGCCCGGCGGCTGGCCGATTCCCGCATTGTTGACGAGGATGTCGATACGTCCGTATCGCGCGATGGTCGTTTCCACGGCGGACGCGACGTCCTGCTCGACCGTCACGTCGCATTCGACGGAGAAGGCTTCGCTCCCGCCAGATGCGACCTCCGCCACGACGGCGGCGCGTTCGGCCTCATGGCCCCGATCGGCGACGACGACGTTTGCGCCTTCGCGCCCGAAGGCGAGCGCCACGGCGCGGCCGATGCCGATCGCGCCGCCGATGACCAGCGCATTGCGTTTCGCAAGCCGGGGCATGCAGACCCTCCTCTCCGTATTCAGGCCGCGGCGGTGACCATGACCTCGACCGTATATTGGGGCGCGGCCAGCCGTGCCTCCACGCAGGCTCTCACCGGCGCGCAGCCCTCCGGCAGCCAGGCGTCCCAGACCGCGTTCATCTCGTCGAAAGTGCCGATATCCGTGAGCCAGATCGTCCCCGTCAGAATCCGGCCCTTGTCCGTGCCCGCTTGCGCGAGCAATCCGTCGATGCGCGCCAGGATATCGCGGGTCTGTTCGCGCACGCTGGCGCCGGGAGCGCCGCTCGCCACCTGCCCGGCGAGATAGACCAGCCCTCCATGTTTGACGATCTGGCTCATGCGCTGGTTCGTTTGGACGCGTTCGATAGTCATGTGTGTGCTCCTGAAATTGCGTTGTCTGGTCAGGTGAGGGATTCTTCGCGGCCCCGCACGAGCTGGGAAAGCGCCACGGCGATCACCAGCGCGCCCCCGTAGAAGAGGTCCTGCACGAAGGTATCGATGCCGAGGATCGACAGGCCGGTAATGCCGGTGACGAGAAGATAGACGGCAATCATGGAGCCGAGGGGGTTGAAGCGCCCCGGCGAGATCGCGGTCGCCCCGAGATAGGCGGCGGCAAAGGCCGGCAGCATGAGCTGCGTTCCGGAATTCGGGTCCGCAGAGCCGGATGTGCCGGCGTAAAGCACGCCCGCGATGGCGGCGAAGACGCCCGAGGCCACGAAGCAGGTCAGCCGGACGCGCGTGACGGGGATTCCCGAAAGCCGCGCCACGTCCCGCCCGCGCCCGACGAACAGCGCCTTGCGGCCGAACGATGTGAACTCGACGACATAAAGAAGGAGCAGCGCGAGGGCGAGCGCATAGTAGAAGGCGAGCGGAATGCCCAGGAAACGCGTCAGGATGACCGCGTTGACCAGCCCCCAGTCGACGCCGCCGATGGTCCGCGAGCTGCTGATCCACAGCGTCAGTCCATGCAGGAATGTGCCCGTGCCAAGCGTGACGATCAGCGAGTGGATCCGGAAATAGAGCGTGAAGAACGCATTCAGCAGACCGGTGAGAAAGCCCGCAACCACCGCTGCCATGATCGCAAAGCCGATCGGCCAGCCGTAGTTGACGTTGAGAACGGCGATGATCATCGACGAAAGCGTCAGCACCTGTGCGATCGACAGGTCGATATCGCCCGCCGTCAGCGGAATGATCAGCCCCAGCGTCAGGATCACCAGGACAGCCTGGGAGCCGAAGATGCTGGAAAAGTTCGGCCAGGTGAGAAAGGTCTCGGGCGCGATCGCGCCGAAGATCGCGATGATCAGCAGCCAGGCGATCAGGAGCGCGAAGCGCTCGAGCTCCACGAGGAAGCGGCGCCGGCCGTGGCGCGGGACATCATGGCCCGCAGGGGGATTTTCTGTGACTGCTTTGCTCATCGGGGATTCTCTTCCAGAAGGGCGGGTGCCGCCTCGAGCGTACCCGCAAGGCTGTCGAGGCAGCTTTCGGTGATGGTTGTCTTGTTCACGTCCGCGCCCGTCAGGCTTGCCACGACGCGGCCATGGCTGAAGACGAGGACGCGATCGCAGATCATCTCGAGCTGCTCGTGATCGGAACTGGCGCAGATGACCGCGGCACCGCGGGCCGCCGCATCCCGGATGAAGCCGTAGACCTGATGGCGGGCGCCGACGTCGACGCCCTGCGTCGGTTCGTCAAGGAGGATCACGGCGGGCTCGGTCTGAAGCCATTTGGCGAGAACGACCTTCTGCTGGTTTCCGCCGGACAGTTCACGGATAAGGCGTTCGGGATCCCGCGGGCGGACGTCGAAATCCTCCACCAGGCGGGCGGCGTGGCGGGCAACCTCGGCGGCGCGCACGAAGAGGCTCGGCAGCGACCGGCCGAATGCCGGGAGCGCGATGTTCTCGGCAACCGTCAGCCCTTCCGCGATCGCCGCCTTCTGACGGTCCGCGGGAACGAGCACCATGCCCCGATCGATCGCCCGCGCCGGCGTCATGGCGGAAAGGCTCGCCGTCTCGCCCGAGATCGTGAATGTGCCGCCGTCGGCCTTCTCGGCGCCGTAGAGATAGTAGGGGACGCGATCGTAGCCCGATCCCACGAGGCCGGTGAGCCCGAGCACCTCGCCGGCCTTCACCTCCAGGTCGAGCGATGCCAGCTCCGCCCCGCGAAGGCCGCGAACCGATATTGCCTGCCGTCCCTGCGGCTTCGCCGATACGGGCCGTTCCGAGGCGAGATGACGCCCGACGATCGCGGCGATGAAATCGGCCTTGCTGGCTTCGGCCGTCGTCAGGGTGGCTGCGATGCGGCCGTTGCGCAGCACGGTCGCGCGGTCCGTCAGTTCCTTGACCTCGTCCACGTCGTGCGAGACGAAGATGATGCTGGTCCCCTGCCCCGCGAGGGTGCGCACGAGCGCGAAAAGCCGCTCGACATCCACGCGCGACAGGAACGGCGTCGGCTCGTCGAGAATGAGAAGCCCGCCCTTGCCGCCCGTCGTCTCCATGATCTCCCTGAAGGCGCGGATGATGGCCACCAGCGCGCGCTCGACCGGAGCAAGATCGCCGACCGGCAGGCGCGGATCGATGTCCAGCCCCGCCTCGGCGAGGATCGCCGAGGCCTCGCGGTGGGCCGCGCCCCAGCGGATGAAGGGGTTCGCCTGCCGGACAAGCCGGCGCGCCAGCAGGTTCTCCGTGACGGAGAGCGACGTGACGAGGCCGAGAGCCTGGTGCACGACGGCAATGCCGTAGCGGTTGAACTCCCCCGGCGGCAGCGGCAGGGGCAGATCCACCCCCGCCAGCGTCACCGCTCCCCCGTCCGGCGCATAGACGCCGGAGAGCATCTTGATCAGCGTCGACTTGCCCGAGCCGTTATGGCCGAGGAGGCCATGGATCTCGCCATGGCCGACCGTAAGCGAGACGTTGTCGACAACCTTCGAACCGCCGAAAGACTTCGTCAGTCCCTCGACGATCAGATTGGCGGACCGGGATGCCGCCTCGACCATTATTGCAGGCCCCAGAGCTTGCGGTAGCCCGCAAGGTACGCATCGCCATAGCCGGTGGAGATCTGCGGCGGCTTTCCGGCCGTGTCCGCGTTCGAGGCATCGAAGATGTAGAGCGGCACCTTGGGGTCCTTGACCGGGGGCAGGCCGCACAGCATTCGCATCTCGGCATCGACGATGGCATGGGCGACCCAGTCGATGCTTTCGCCGATATCCATCTCGACCTTGCCCTGCTGGACGAGTTGCAGAACGTAGGGGCTTCCGTTGAAGGTCGCGATCTTCACGCGGTCCGCCGATTGCGTCAGTTCCACGGCCGGGACGACGAACTGCGCCATGCCGTCATAGATCGGCAGGATGTAGTTGACCGAGGGATCGCGCAGCAGCGCCGACTGAACCGTGGACTGCATGCGGGTCGCCCAATCCGTCACCGGCACGTTGATGTACTGGACCTTGCAGTCCTCGCACTCGTCCATCACCTCCTTGATGCCGTTCTGCAGGGAGTTGGCCGAGAACGAATCCTCGGCGACGATGGCAAGGACATTCGCCTTGCCCTGCGTCTTGAGGATCGCCCACTGCGCCATCAGGCGGCCGGCCTGGGTATAGTCGACATGCACGTTCTGGAAGGGTTCCGGCGCCGGCGTATCGAAGCCGGAGGCATGCGCCGCGACGATCTTCAGCCCGGCCTGGTCGGCCTGCATCGCCTGCGGAAGCAGGACGCGCGGGTCCGACATCAGCACGTCCACGAGATCATAGCCCTGCGTGACGGCCTGGTTGATGCCCTGAATCCACTGCGACGGTTGGCCCTGCGTCTGGTAATGATCGTACCGGAAGCCGATTTCCTTTGCGATCTCGGTCATGCGGGTGGCCACCCCGCCGGTGAACTCGACTGCGCTGGAAAACGGCACCACCATCAGCTTCTTGTCCGCCATGCAGCTCTTCGCGTCGAAGGGCTCACCCGCGGGCACGAAGGCCGGCAGCTTCTGGTGCTCGGCGATGGTGGCTCCTATGGCGTCAAGATCCACCGCGCCGGCCGCAACCGGAACCGCGGCCATGGAGGAGAAAAGTGCGAGCCCCGCAAGGTTCGTGAGAAATTTCGTCGTCATCTGCTTTCCCTCTGGATGAACCGCTGTCGCGGTGCGTTTTTCTGTTTTTGCAACAAGGCGTGTCCGCCGTGAAACCAAGTGTTCCGCTCTGCCGCCAGGGTAGGATCGTAACCTCTGACATTTCATGCAATCGAATTGATTTGAAGAAGATGCTTCAATTTTCCTGAAGTAGAGCGGCCGCATACGACCGGATGCCCTCCGGCAGGGCCATGCGCGCGCGCCAGCCGAGATCCGCGGCCGCCGCGTCCAGATCGTAAGGACCTTGCGGATCGGAGAGCGGGTCTTGCGTTTCGCCGACGAAGACGGGCGGGCCGGGTACGATCGTTCGGACAAGCTGTGCCAGTTCACCCATCGTGACGCCCCGATCCGCTGCGATCGTATAGGCGGGCTTCCGGATGCAATCGGCGCGAACCGCCGCCACGACGGCTTCAGCCGCATCCTCGACATGGATGTAGTGGTAGCGCCGGTCCCGTCCATGGGGCAGCGTGACCGGCCTTTCCTCCCGCCCCGCGAGGATCATGTCCCGGATGGCACAGGGCGTTCTGCGGCCCGGCCCGTAGACGGCCGCGATGCGCAGGCTCACGCCCGAAAGGCCGTATTGGTGCGAACAGGCCTCCACCAGCGCCTCGCCCGCGACCTTGCTGGCGGCATAGACGGAGGTCGGATGCAACGGCCGCTCCTCTTCCACCGCCACATCCTCGGGCGTCCGGCCATAGACGGCAGCCGAGGAGGCGAAGACGAAACGGGGCACGCCGCGCGCGACGGCAAGCTCCAGCAGGTTCACGGTGCTTTCTATATTCGTCCGCGCCATATGGCCGGGATCGTCCCTGTAAAGGGCAGGCCCGGAGACCGCACCACAATGGACGACGGCCGCAAGCTCACGCGATTGCGTGATCGCCGCGAGCCGACGCACGTCGCGCAGATCGCAGGCGACCACGCCCTTTTGCGGATCGTCGGCGAGGTCAAGGCCAAGCACCGCGACCCCGTTCTTTCGCAGCGTGGAGACCACAGCTCCCCCGACAAGACCGGCCGCACCGGTGACGAGAACGACGCCGCTCATGACCGAGGCGGATGCGTCTTGCGCCAATGATCGGCGATATCGATCCTGCGCGTCACCCAGACGTCGTCTGCCGCCGCGACATGGTCGAGGAACCGTTCGAGATCCGCCGCCCGGCCGGGCCGGCCCACGATCCGGGTGTGCAGGCCGATGCTCATCATGCGCGGAGAAACCTGCGCTTCCTTCCGCAGGAAGTCGAAGGCCTGGATCAGATAGGCCGAAAAGCTCGGCGACTGGTAGCCGAAGGTGTTCACATAGCGCCCGTCATTGTTGTCCAGCGTATAGGGCACGACGAGATGATCCTGCCCTTCCACCTCGACCCAGTAGGGCAGATCGTCCGCGAAGGAGTCGGCATCGTAGGTGAAGCCGCCCGCCTCGACGAGCAGGCGACGCGTGTTGATGCTCATACGCCCGGTGTACCAGCCGGTCGGCCGCGATCCCGTCACCTCGGTATGGATGCGGATCGCCTCGGCGATCTGCGCCCTTTCCTGCTCCTCGGGCATCTCGGCATATTGGATCCAGCGCAGCCCGTGCGAGGCGATCTCGAAATTTGCCTCCTTCATCGCGGCCACGGCGTCCGGATTCTTCTGCAGGGCCGCCGCTATGCCGAAGATCGTCACCGGGAAGTTGCGCTCCGTGAACATGCGGTAGAGCCGCCACCAGCCGACGCGGCTGCCATATTCGTACTGCGACTCGACATTGATGTTGCGGATGTTCGCGAAGGCGGGCGTCGGTTCCTCCGTGAGGAACGCCTCGCTCTGCCGGTCCCCATGCAGAACCGAGTTCTCGCCGCCCTCCTCGTAGTTGATGACGAATTGCACGGCGAGCTTCTTGCCGCCCGGCCAGGCGGGATCGGGCGGATTGCGTCCATAACCTTTCAGGTCGCGCGGATAGACCATGGAATGTCTCCTCTGTTCCTCAATATGCCAATGCGTGCAGCCCCGCGGCCAACACGCGAACCCCGGCAACGATGTCCTCGATCGACGAGAATTCGTCGGGCGTATGGCTCCGGCCGTCCTTCGAGCGGACGAAGATCATCGCGACATCGGCGATGGCCGCCATCTGCTGCGAATCGTGGCCGGCGCCACTGGCCATCGTCATGAATGGCACGCCCTGCTCGGCGGCGACACGCTGGAGCGTCGACACGATGGCGGGATCGGACGGAGAAGGCTCGTGATCGAGCATCACCTCCCAGTCGATCTCCAGGCCGCGCCGCGCGGCGACTTCGCTCATCAGGCCCTCGTGCATCGCATAAAGCCTGCGCCGCGCCTGCGGATCGGGATGGCGCGCATCGATGGTGAAGCCCACCTTGGCGGGGATGATGCCCGGAAAATTCGGCTCGACGACGACGCGCCCGATCGTCGTGACGGCCGGTCGGCCGATGCGATGAGCCGTATTGATCAGCCCCGAGGCGATTTCGGCGAACCCGGCAAGCGGATCGTGGCGAATGTCCATCGGGAAGGCGCCCGCATGGTTCTGCACGCCGCTGATCTCGCCGCGATAATGGCGGATACCGGTGATCGCGTCGACGATCGCGACGGGCAGGCCAGCCTGCTCCAGGATCGGCCCCTGCTCGATGTGAAGTTCGATGAAACTGCCGATATCGTCGCGGCGAGCTTCGGGAATGCGCGCGGGATCCAGCCCGACATCACGCATCGCCTGCGCGATGGTCTCGCCGGAAAAGGCGATGACGCGTTCGGGATCTTCGGGCGAGATGCGTCCCGTGACGGCGCGCGAGCCCCAGTAGTTCGCATTCGGGAAGCGGCTGGATTCCTCCTCGCAGAACGCCACGGCCTCGATCGTCCGCCTGGGCGTGCCGAACTGCGCCTTCAGGGCCTTGAGGGCGATGAGCGCGGCCAGCGCGCCCAATGTGCCGTCATAGCGGCCGCCGGGCGTCTGGGAATCGATATGGGAGCCGGAGGCCACCGATTTCTCGTCCGTCGATCCTTTTAGCCTGCCCCAGACGTTGCCGACCGCATCCCGGTGCACCTCCAGCCCTGCCGCGGCGCAGGCGTCGGCATAGTAATCGGTCGCTCCGACCCATTCCGGCGAATAGACCGTGCGGGAAATTCCCGTCTCCCCCACCGCCCCGAACGCGGAAATCTCCAGGATGGTTTTCTCGACGAATGCCGGGTCGATCTCGATGTGCTTAGACACGTTTCCTCGCTGTCTCTCGTATTTTGTCCAGCAGCCAGGCCCATGGCCATAGCTGGGCGATGCGAAATTCATTCCATGCGCGGCATCCCAGGAAAAACGAATTCTTTGGTTGACGAAATATCAGGAAAATTGAAGTATCCCCGCACAGGCTTCGGAGGGGGCATGAACCATCGGCATATCGAGACGTTCTACTGGGCGGCGCGGCTGGGCAGTTTCGCCCAGGCCGCCCATCGCCTGAACGCGACCCAATCCGCCATCTCGATGCGCATCCAGGAACTGGAGATGCGCATCGGCGTACCGCTGTTCGACCGCTCGCAGCGGACGGCACGCCTGACCAACCAGGGCGTGCTGCTGATGCCCTTTGCCGAAGAGATCCTGCTGGCCGCCGAACGCTTCCGGCAGGCGGCGGCGGCCAAGGAGGAAGTGGTCGGCTATATCCGGCTCGGCGTGGCCGAGATCGTCGCCCTGACCTGGCTGCCGGAGCTGATCAGCGTGGTGCGCCGCACCTATCCGCGCCTGCAGCTCGAGATCGAGGTCGCGCTTTCGCATGTCATCGAGGAAAAGCTCGATGCAGGGGCTCTCGACATGGCCTTTGCGGCCTGTGAAATGCCCCAGTCCCGCTTTGCATCCACGGTCCTCGAATCGATCGATTTCTGCTGGATGTGCAGCCCGTCCGTGCCCGAGATACCGGACACGATCACGCCGCGGAGCCTCAGCGAACTGCCGGTCGTCGCCACCTCGCGGGAATGGCAGTTCCGCGGCTCCACCCTGAACTGGATAACGACGAACGACGTGCATTTCCGCAACCTGACGATCTGCAACACGTTCCGCACGGCCGCCGACCTGGCGATCGCGGGGCTGGGGCTCGCCTATCTGCCGGAAGGGCTGTATCGACAGGAACTCGAGCACGGGCGGCTGAGGCGGCTGCGCTCCGATCCGAAATCCGCGCCCTTGCAGATCTACTCGATACGGCCGATCAACAACGGGCTGCCGGCCCATCAGTTGCTGGAGGGAACCGCCGAGGCGGTCGTGGCGGCCAACGGAAAAGGCGATGCTCGCTCCGGCGCCGAGACCGACCCTTCCGTTGCGCATGACGACCACGACCAATCTCCATCCAATCAGGCCATATGATCTTTACTTCAAGGCCATATGGCCTATATTGGGATTGACAGGAGGCCGTCATGCAGATCGCCGTCAATTCCCGCACATCTGCGGAACGCAATGCCGTCGCGCTCAAGGCCTATGCCCGGATCGCCGATGCCTGGTCGCTCAGCCTGCGGGAAGCTGCCTTTCTTGCCGATATGTCGGAGAGCACCTGGAAGCGGGCGCGCAAGCCGGGCTTTACCGGCGAGTTGACGAAGGATCAGTTGCTGCGGCTGAGCGCCGTGATCGGGATCTACAAATCGCTTGAACTCTACTTCGCCGAGCCGCTTGCTCGAAGCTGGTTTACCCGCCCGAACGCCGGCCCGCTCTTTGCCGGCGCGCGCCCGGTCGATGCCGCCATCGACGGCGGGTTGCCGCAAATCCTGTCGATCCGGACCTATCTCGACGCGTTGCGGGGCGGCGCATGAGAAAGACCGAGCTGTCGGTTCGGGGTCTGGTCCGCCTGCTGCCGGCAACCTATCACAAGCCGCCCGCGCTTCGCGGACTGGTCGATTCCGACGCGGAGCTGGAGGTGCTGGCCGAGATCGAGGGGCTGACGAGCGCAAGGCTGCTCGCCGAGCGGGGCCGCAACCCCCATCTCGATCCCCGCGAACTGGCGTGGCGCAGACGCAGCCGCGACCTGCGGATCTACGGCGACACCCATGTCAACGCGGCCTTCACCTATACCCGGGCCGGAGGCAACCGCTTCAATTCCGAAGAGCGCGGCGCCTGGTATTGCGCCTGGGACGTCATGGTCTCGGTCGCGGAGGTCGCTTGGCACAGGACCCGCGAACTGGGCTTCACCGGTTCGTTCCACGACAGCGCCCGCTATGTCGAGCTTCTCGCCGACTTCATCGGCGAATTCGACGATCTGACCGATGAACCCTCGCATCCCGCGCTGAACCCCGACCCACGGGCCGGATATCCCGAAGGACAGGAACTGGCGGCGCGGCTGCGGCGGGATGGAAGCCGCGGCCTGATCTATCCCTCCGTGCGCGCGCCCGGCGGGAACTGCCTCGCCTGTTTCGAACCGGGCGCGGTGCAATCCGTCCGGCCCGGCGCATCCTGGGACCTGGTATGGGATGGAACGCCGGACTATTCGATCGTCGCGGTCTCGTAGCGGGACGAAAAGCAGACGCCGTCGCCGCTCACAGCCGCCAGCCGGACCTCAGGACGACCAATTGGCGGCATGAAGAAGCAGGGTCGTCGTCAGCACCTCCAGCGATTCCAGGTCGACGAATTCGTCGGGACCGTGGGCATTGCCGCCACGCGGCCCGAGATGGACGCTGGGCGTCGATGTCCACTTGTTGAACAGATAACCGTCGCCTCCGAATGTCGCCCCCGCCGCGCTCTGCGCTTCGCCGGTCACCGCCTCCAGCGCTTCAAGCAATGCGACGACGCCGGCATTCTCCGCGGGCGTGTCGGCGCCGGAAAGATACCGGCTCGTCGCTTCAAGACGCAGGGGCGCGGCGGCATTCGACAGCATCGGTGCGAGCGCATCGTGCAATTCGCCATGGAGCTCGGCTTCCGTCATGCCCGGCAAGGTCTGGATGAAGAACTCGCCGCGCGCTTCCACCGGAATGCCGATATTGCCGCCGGGGCTGTCGCCGGCCATCAGCTTGGAGAAGACCAGATCCCGGGGATGGCGCTCCGCCGCGAACAATCCCGGATGCGGCCGCGCATTGATGTCGGTCTCGTATCGTCCGAGCAGGCCGATCGCTTCGCCGAGCGTCGAAATCGGATTGCGAATGGTCTCGCCGCCATAGGCAACGCCGCCCGCCCCTTCGGCGATCAGCTCGAAGACCTGCCCGCCGCGCGTTTGCGGGCATACCTTGAGGTTCGTCGGCTCCGGTATGATCGCGAGCGCGCCGAGATGGCCCTTCAGGATGGCGGCGAGCGTGCCGTTCGCACCGGCATTCTCCTCGTCGACGACGCTTTGCAGGAGAATGTCGCCGCCCGTCTCAATCCCCTTCTCGGCAAGGATCCTGATCACCATGGCGCATGCGGCGACGCCGGCCTTCATGTCATAGCTGCCGCGGCCGAAAAGCTTTCCGTCCCGCACCGTGCCGGAGAAGGGATCGCCGCTCTGCCAGGGAAGCGGCGCACGCGTGACCGTATCCATGTGGCCGTTGAAGACCAGGGAACGGCCGCCCGGCGACGTGGCCCGCCGCGTCACGACGAGATTGGGGCGGTCCGTATAGTCCCGGCCGCGCCACCAGTCGGGATGGTCGGTTATCCCGGGAACCTGGTCGGGCCGGAAGCTGTCGATCTCCACGGCGCAGCCCGCGAAGAAATCCGCAAGGACCTTCTGTCCCCGCGCTTCATCGCCGTGCGGAATGCGGTTTTCCGTCGGCGCCCTCACCAGATCGACGGTGAGGCCGACGAGCGTGTCCCATTCGGATTTGACGAGTTCTCTGGCTTGTTTCGCGTCCATGACGGTCCTCGCGGGGGATGGCGGGCGGAGTGTCCGCCCGCGCTGGTTGTTATTTTCCGTACAGGCTTTCCCAGTAGCGCTGCTCGGGTGCGGTGCCATGCAGAACGGAATCGGCTTCTTCCGCGTTCTCCTTGGTGATCGGCGTGCTCTTTTCCGGGATCACGGCCGGGACGGTGACGCCGGAAAGATGCTTGAGGGCCGTCTCCACGGCAATGAAGCCCTGGAGATATCCGGGCGTCGCGATGGTCGCGGCCATGCTGCCGGCCTTCACCGCCTCGATCGCGTCCGCAGTCCCGTCATTGCCGACGATCGTCACCTTGCCGGTCAGTCCGGCCTCTTCGACGGCGCGGGCGGCACCGAGGGCCATTTCGTCATTTGCCGCATAGATCACCGCGATATCATTGGCCTGGAGGACGTTTTCGGTGACCTGCAGGGCTTTCGTGCGGTCGTAGTCGGCAGGCTGGGAAGCGACGATCTCGAACTTCTCGCCGTTCTTGCCGGCCAGCAGGCCCTTCTTGAAGCCTTCCGACTTCTGCCGGGCGGTTTCCGTTCCCAGGATGCCGATGAGTTCGAGCACGTTGCCGCCTTCGACATTGTCGGAAATCCACTTGCCGCCAAGTTCACCGGATTCGATATTGTCGAAGAAGACGGCCGTCTTGACGTCCGCCCCGGTGATCCGCTCGCCGGTGGTGAAGACCGGGATGCCCGCAGCATTCGCCTCCTTGACGGCGGCGACGATGCCGCCGGTATCGACGGCCTGGATGACGATCGCATCGACCTTCTGAGCAATCAGGTCTTCCATCTGCTGGACCTGCTTGGCGACCTGGTTGTCACCGCTGAGGTGAACCATGGTGCCGCCGAACTCGGCTGCAGCCTTGTCGGCTCCCTTCGACTGGTCGACGAAGAACGGATTGTTCAGCGTCGGATAGATGAAACCGATCTTCTTGCCGTCCTCGGCAAGCGCCGTGGAGGCCAAGGCCGTGAAAAGGCCGAGTGCGAGCATCGTAAGACGTTTTGTCATCGTGTTCCCCTTTGTTGGAAATGACGTTACTTCCTGGTTGATGATCTGAGATACCGGTCGGCAAGGACTGCGATCGCCACGATGCAGCCGGTCGCGACCGCCTGGTAATAGGAATTGACGTTGAGGAGGTTGAGGGCGTTCGAGATCAGGTTCAAAAGCGCGGCGCCGACGATGGTCGCCCATATGCGCCCCTCCCCGCCGAGCAGGCTCGTGCCCCCGAGCACCACCGCGGTGATGGCGACGAGCTCCATCCCGTCGCCCGCCGTCGGCACGGCCGAACCGAGGCGCGAGGCAAGCACCACGCCGGCAAAGCCCGTCAGGACACCCGCAAGAAGGAAGACGTAGATCTTGTAGCGGGTCACCGGAACGGCAGCGAGGATCGCCGCCTCCTCGTTGCCGCCGATGGCATAGACGTAACGGCCGAAGATCGTCGCCCGCATGATGAACCACAGCAGGGCGTAGACGCCGATCGCCAGCCAGATCGGCGCGGGAATGCCGAACCAGCGCGCCTGGCCGAGAACGAGCGCGCTTTCGGATGTGATCGCGATCGGGCTTGCGCCGGTGTAAAGCAGCGTCAGCCCCTTGGCGACGGAAAGCGTGGCAAGCGTCACGACGAAGGAGGCAAGCCGGAACCGCGCGACCAGCACCCCGTTGACGAGACCGGCAAGCGCGCCGACGAAAAGCGCGCCCGCGAGCGCGACCGGCAGATCGTATCCACTCTGGAGGAGCCCGGCGAAGATGACGGCGCACAGGGCGAGCACCGCGCCGACCGAAAGGTCGATGGCGCCGGTGAGGATGATGAGCGTCTGCCCGGCCGCGACCAGCGCGATGATGCTCGTCTGTCGCGCGAGATTCATGAGATTGACCTCGGTGAACATGCGCGGGGTGAAGAGGCTGAGAATGAGCGCGAGGAGAACCAGAACGGCAATCTGGCCGTAGCTTCTCAGGAAGCGCAATACGGTCATGCGGTTCGTCGGCGCGTTGGAAACGGTCGTGCTCATCAGTGTCGTCCTTGGCCGGTCGCCATCGCGCCGAGCATTTCTGGTGTGGCCGCCGATCTCGCGACATCGCCCGCAACCCGCCCCCGGTAGAGCATCAGGATACGGTCGCTCAGCCCCATCAGTTCCGCGAGGTCGCTGGTGACGAGGAGGATGCCGAGACCGGCATTGGTGAGGGATTTCAGGAGCGCATAGATATCGGCGCGCGCGCCGACATCGACGCCCCTTGTGGGTTCCAGCAGAATGAGGATGCGGGGATTGGTGATGAGGGCCCGGGCGAGCACGACCTTCTGCTGGTTGCCGCCGGAAAGCTCACCGACCGATTGATCGATCGATGCGCATTTCACGCGCAGCTCGCTGACGAGCCGGGCGGCGGCCCTGTCGAGGGCCCGCTTGTGGAGGAAGCCGAAACTGTGACGGGTCCGCAGGCCGGCAAGCGTGATATTGTCGCCGATCGACTGGTTGATCGCGAGCCCTTCGCGGCGCCGGTCCTCCCCGACATAGCCGATGCCGGCCGCCACGGCGCTCTCGATTCCATGGGCGCGGAACACCGTGTCGCCGATCGCGATGGAGCCGGCGGTGATGGATTGCCGGCCGTAGATCGCCGCCGCCAGCGATTGCTGGCCGGCGCCGACAAGGCCCCCGACGCCGACGATCTCGCCCGCATGGACTTCCAGGGAAACGTCGGCCACCGACTTCGTCGAAATGCCGTCGACCTTCAGGAGCACCTCGCCGCGCCCGTCCGTGCGCTCCGGATAGAGATTGGAGATCTCGCGCCCCACCATCATCTCGACGACCTTCTGCTCCGAAGCATCGGGCGCAAGCTCGCCGACGATCTCGCCGTCGCGCAGGACGAGCACGCGGTCCGCGACCTGGCTCACCTCGTCGAGGCGATGGGAGATGTAGATCACGGAGCGCCCCGTCGAGACGAGACGGCGCACGAGCCGCATGACCTGCTCGACCTCGTTCGGTGCCAGCGCCGCCGTCGGCTCGTCGAGGATGATGAGCCGGGTCTGGGTGGAAAGGCCCTTGGCGATCAGCACGAGCTGGCGCTCGGCGATCGACAGGTCGCCGATCGGGATATCCATGCCGGCCGAAAAACCCATCGATTCGAGCTCGCGGACGATATGCTCCATCGCCGGGTCGGGCTTGAGGAAGCCGAGGGCCGTCCGCTCTCCGCCAAGTTCCAGGTTCTCGCGCACCGTCATGCGCGGCACGACCTGCAGTTCCTGGTGGCAAAGATGGATGCCGAGCGAACGCGATTGCTTGGCATTGCGGATGCTCAGCGCCTTGCCGTTGGCAAGCAGCCGGCCGCGATCGGGCTGGATCGCGCCGGCCAGGATGCGCATCAGCGTGCTCTTGCCGGCGCCGTTCTCGCCGAGGAGGGCGACGCATGTCCCGGCGGCGACCTCGAACGAGACGTCGCGAAGGGCCTTCACGGCGCCGAAGCTCTTGGCGACGCCCTCGATCTTCAGGGGAAACAGGACATTGTCGACGCCCATCGCCGCCTCACGAGTCGTTCATGATGCGCGACGGCGGCTCGGCGGTCGCCCGATCGACCCAGACCTCACAATTGGGGTGCTCCTGCGCGAGCGTGCACGGATAGTCGACCGTCGGCTCATGCATCAGCAACACCCGCAGCGTGTGCTGCTTCCAGGCCCCACTGTCGCTGATCAGAAGCAGCCGCCTGGAGGAGAGGATGTCCTTCATCCCGATGGTCACGGCCATCGGCGGGATCATCTTGGTGTCGCCGCCGGCCGAACGGTGCGAGAAGGCGATGAGCGTCTCGTCGTTCAGCGGCAGGATGCGCGTGGTGGAGTTGCGCATGTCGTCGAGACCGACATGCCACCACCGCGAGAAGGGCGGCTCGTTGTTGGCGATGTGCCCCGAATAGCCGAAACCTCCATAGCACAGGTCCGCCCCGCCCCTTTCGGCGATCCAGCCGGAATAGAACCGCATGTTCTCCGGGTCCGGGAAGAAGAGATTGGCTTCGAGCGGCCGCAGGTCCGGATCCAGCTTCTCATAGAGGTTGCGGTGCATATATCCCTTGAACGACCAGGGATGATCGAGCGGCAGCAGCCGGCATTGCCAATCCATCCATTCGTCCATGTTGAAGCAGGTGACGGCCTTCCAGGAAATGCGCTCGGCATTGCAGATCTCGACGAGCCGCGGATAGTGCTTCTTCGGCCCGACCGGCAGGATGAGCACGGTCGGCTCTCCGGCCGCATTCTTCGTCTTGATGAGGTCGGCGATCTCACGCGCCAGCCGCTCGAACATGTCGCCCGCCCGATCGTAGATCGTCAGCGGGATACGGCCATGCTTCGCCAGGTCGTCGGGAGCGATCTGCATCATCTGCTCCCAGGTGAGAGCGGTGCGGCTGTGGTCTGCGGTATTCATTTTGCTTCCAATGTAAATTTGTTTGATTCAACAAAACACAGTGTGGAAAGCAATGCAAGTCGGTTTGTTGCCACAAACCCGATTTTTGAGTATCGATGGAGCGATCGGGGAAGACCATGCACGACAAGACACAAAGACAGGCCGTCATCCTGGATGCGGTATCGAAGGGCGGCTCGCTGGAAGTGGCCGCGCTTGCCGCCACGCTCGGCGTCACCGGCGAGACGATCCGCCGCGATATCAAGGCGCTGCAGGCCAAAGGCCTGGTCACCAAGGTGCATGGCGCCGTGACGCTTCCCAATACGGTGCTGAACACCAGCTTCCACGACCGCATGAAGCATAACAGCGAAGGCAAGCGCCGCATCGCCGCGGCGATTGCCGAACGGGTCGTCGACGGCGACAGCCTGATCATCGAGACGGGCACCACCACGACCTATGTCGCCCAGGCCCTGACCGCCCGGCGCGGCCTGACGATCATAACCAATTCCCTCGATGTCGCGCGGAGCCTGGCATTCCGCTCCGACAATGCCGTCTATATGGCCGGCGGCCGGCTGACCCCGGACGACGGCGCCGCGCTCGACCAGTCGGCCGCCGATTTCGTCCGGCGTTTCCGGGTGAAATATTCGATCTCCTCGGTGGTCGGCGTCGACCTCGAGGACGGCCTGACCGCCAACACCGTGGCA
>Ga0182742_1002904_pt1 | contig 17914 bp, 17 predicted proteins | sample eDN5th37CBELigMG_FD_128880 | JGI IMG/M metagenome (GOLD analysis project Ga0182742, IMG submission 128880) | Enriched Miracle-Growth compost microbial communities from Emeryville, California, USA - eDNA 5th pass 37_C BE-Lig MG (version 2)... ...
CCTGATTCATATTCCCAATCCCCTGTTTTAATATATACCGGGTTTAATAGCAATTGATTTTCAACAAGAGCTCTATTATAACCCGCAAACCTTTGATGGGTAAGAAATGAATCGTTTAATCCAGTGATAAGCGCTAGTTTACGATGACCTAATTCTATTAAGTATTTAGTCATCTCATAGGTTGCCAATTGGTCTTCAAAATTTACAGTATAATCAGTTTCAGATGTAGTATAACAGTATGTATAGATGATCGGCTTATCGTGATTTTTTGGAACTAACTTGGTTACATCCCTAACATGGACGCCAATGTAAATAATACCATCAACTTGTTTACTTATAAGTTCATTCACTGCGGATTCGATTAAATCCTTACATTTATCCATTTCATTAAATTTATTACCTATTCTTTTAAAAATTCGCAAATTTGTTAAAAGAATGGAAAAACCATACTTTTCCGCATAACTATTTATCCCATCAATAATTTCGGGTGAGTTGAAGATTGTAATATCTTCAACAATTACGCCTATTGTCCTTGTTCGCTTTACTTTTAAGCTTCTTGCTACATGATTTGGTTTGTAATCCAGCTCATTCATTACATCAAGAACTTTTTTTCTCGTCTCACTACCAATATTTCCAGTATTATTAATTACATAGGAAACAGTCGCAGTTGAAACCCCAGCCTTTGCTGCGATATCTTTTAATGTGACCATCCTTTTTCCACCTTAGTTAATCGATTAAGTTCCATGGGAATAGAATAGCAGATAGTTTATTTAGCGTCAATATGCATAAAAAGAATTTTTTACTCAATTCTGAATTTTTTTATTTAATATGGGAAGGAAGCTTCTATTCACTATTAATTAATCAATTCACTAAAGAATAAATTACTTTCCATTCTGGATTTTGATAAACGGAACTAGTAAATAAGTGTTATTTGCTGTTGAAAAATAAACAAGAACTTAGAATACCTTGGATGGGATACAGAAATCAGAAAAGGAAATGATATGGATCGCCAAAACTATGCAGACTATAACGGTTTTGTCATTGATAATGCCTTGGTTGATTAAAAATTGGAATATAACTTATTAAATTTAATAATCATATATCTTAATTCCTCAAAATAGCAAATGAAGAACAATTTACAGAGCTATTATTCCTCCCAGACCTTAAAGCAATACAATCTCCATAAGACACGAAAGCCACGATTTAATTCAAGTGCTTTTGGCAAGGCTATCTTATACGATAGTTTCATTTGACATGAAGTGAAATACCACAACATAAAATCCGAATAACCTAATATTTTAGGAAAGGATTCAGACATATTATCATTATGGCTAATATATCTGAAGCCTTTTCATTAATAAAAACTAGCCCCAGTATGCCCCCCATTTTTTCATTTCTTTAATCATCTTATGTAATGCTTGTCCTTTTTCTGTAAGTGAATATTCTACTGTTACAGGAACTGTAGGGTAGACAGTTCGAATTAATATATCATTTGCTTCTAAATGCCTTAAAGTATCTGTTAATGCCTTGGGACTTACCTTTAAAATGGCTTTTTGCAATTCTCCAAATCGTTTTGTTCCTTCAAATAATTCTCTGAGAACAAGAAATGACCATTTCCCTCCAATTATATTTAATGCTTTTTCAATAGAACATTCTATTTGTATTTTCTCAGATTCATTATTTTTATTCATAGTCCACCTCTTTATTTATTATAGATACTATAAAAAGTATAGTTTCTTTAATAAAGGTAATTATATCAAAAAAATTTCAGTAATTGAAAGGCAATAAAAGAAAGTTTATAGTCTTTAGTGAAGACATTATAGTTTTCTAGAAACAAAGTTTTTAAGTTGCACAAAATTTGTAAGCCTATACATCAAGAATATTTAGCCATTAACAAAGATGACAAGGAGGAAGGATTAAGATGAAATACCGAAATTTGGGTGGAAGCGGCTTAAAGGTTAGTGAAATCAGTTTAGGTAGCTGGTTAACCTATGGGAAATCAGTAGAAGACAATATTGCAGAAAAAACGATACATAAGGCATACGAATTGGGCATTAACTTTTTTGACTCTGCCAATGTGTATGAGCGTGGTGAAGGTGAAAGAGTGATGGCTTCTGCGTTAAAATCCTATCCACGTGAGTCTTATGTCATCACCACGAAAGCATTTTGGCCAATGGGAGAAGGTCCTAATGATAGAGGTTTATCCAGAAAGCATATAATGGAACAAGTAAATGCTAGCTTAAAGCGAATGAATTTAGATTATGTTGACATTTTTTATTGTCATCGATATGATCCCGAAACGCCAGTGAATGAAACATTAAGAGCAATTGATGATTTAATTCGTGAAGGCAAGATTTTGTATGCTGGCGTGAGTGAATGGAGCGCCGCCCAAATCGAAGAAGCAATGCGTGTTGCAGATAAATTTTTATTAGATAGAATCGTAGTTAACCAACCGCAATACAATATGTTCCACCGTTATATTGAAAAAGAAGTAATCCCAGTTAGTGAAAAATACGGTGTTGGACAAGTTGTTTTTTCCCCACTGGCTCAAGGTGTCTTAACTGGTAAGTATAAAGGCAATAAAATTCCTGAAAACAGTCGGGCATCAAATGGTTCTATTAATCAATTTATACAAGGATTCTTAAATGAAGATGTTTTGAAAAAAGTGGAACAGCTAGAAGGTATCGCTAAAGAATTGGATATTGCCTTGCCTAGTCTTGCACTGGCTTGGACCTTAAGACAGCCTAACGTTGCAAGTGCTTTAATAGGGGCAAGCAAGCCAAGTCAGATAGAAGAAAATGTTAAAGCAATTGACATCGAACTATCAGATGAAGTTATCCAAAAAATCGAAGAAATTTTAGAATAAGAGAAATAGAAAGAAAACAAAATTGAGAAAACAATGAAATGGCAAGGGTTTGACATTAAAGAGACCCTGGTTTCGCAAAAGATTCTTTTATGAAACCAGGGTCAGGTTAGCAAGAATTCATTTTAACTAGTAAATATTTATTTTTTGATTACATGTTTAAAGTAAGTTGTGCCCTACACTCCACATATGCCAAGTATATGTTGCAACACATGAAGTGCCTGGGAATTTTTCATGCATAAAAAATCACAAAGCTATTTATTGTTTTTTAATTTTTTGTTCTAGACATTCCATGTATGATTAAGTGTATCTCTCCAGATTGTCTCTAGATTACTAAATCATGATAATATCTGATTTGACGTATAAGAGGTATCAACCTCATTAAGCTCTTCTTTTATAAAGGATAATGACGGATGGCTTTCTCCTAAATAGGTCAGGCATTTCCCAAATACACTTTGCCTTATAGTAACTGAAGAAGGCAAACCTTTTAAAGGAGCTGTATTCACTAAATAAGCTCTTCCTTTGAATATTTGCCCTTTTAAAAAACAAAACGACTGTTTAACTGGTTTATTTCCCAGGATTAGTACCTTACCATAACCAACCTTTTTGTCTACCTTGCTCAATTACACACAACTTATTCCAAAACGACAATCTTTTAGAAGAGCGTCTTCATTTAAATACTGTTGTTATTTATACAACTTCTTGAGATAATGCCTTTATTTTCACATTAGATTGTTTTACGGATGGCACAAAGGTCATAGTAATTGCTGCAATAAATGCTGGAACTGCAAATATTACAAAACACATATAGGCTGGTAGATTCCCTGTTAATAAAAAACCGCCTAAAACAGGACCGATAATGGCGCCAATACGTCCGACACTAAGTGCAGTCCCTAAAGCCGTTGACCTCATGGATCGGCATTCTAACTTAGGTAAACCTTCTCGTCCATAAGTCATTCTCTCTTTGTAGTTTTCAACCGATTAAAATGGAGGAATCAGCATCTTTGGCAGCTTAGACAACAAGCAGAAGTTCGTATACTATCTAACAGTAAGAAGCAATCAATCAGCATGATTAGTAACACGGATGAGCTCTAAATGGGAACCTGGAGATGACCAGGAAATCATATGATACTTACTCCTATTAGATTATTATACTAATCTAATATCCATATTATCTAATCACCAAACTTCTCGTAAGAAACTTTTAATTGCATGATAATCAGCCTTTCCAATTTTTCAACTGGAAAGGCTGATCTGGTTAACTAAAAAATACTCTGGGGATGCAGTTCACGCACTATTTTACACCCTTCAAACCCTTGGTACATCAGCTTTCTCTCGGCTTCCTTTTGCCCCAATACTGATAATAGTCCGTTTTGATGAAACCGTTGAACAGCTTGCGTTTTTTGGTTGCTTTTTTGCCGAAATGCGTTTCAAATTCTTCATCGCTTGTCAGCATGTAGATAGACCATGTATCAAGTGGAGCAAATGCTTCGCCCATCTCGCGGTACATTTTTTGGACAGATGGCTTGTCCCCGAGACGTTCGCCGTACGGGGGATTGCCGACGATGACTCCGTATTCTTTTGTTGTCGTAAAGTCGCGGACTTGCATCTGTTTAAAAGAAATAAGATCCGCTAATCCTGCTTCAAAAGCATTTTCTTCTGCAATTTTGACCATTCGATGATCAATATCGGATGCAGTAATGTCAAGCTCTTGATCATAGTTTGCCTTTTCTTCTGCTTCTTCGCGCACTTTTTCCCAAATGCTTTCTGGCATCCAATCCCATTGTTCGGAAATAAATTCTCTATTAAATCCTGGTGCGATATTTTGGCCAATCAGCGCTGCTTCAATGGCAATCGTGCCCGATCCGCAAAATGGATCGACAAATGGACGATCAGGCGTCCAGTTTGTTAAAAGTACAAGAGATGCTGCCAAGGTTTCTTTAATCGGCGCTTCTCCCTGACCGACACGGTATCCGCGGCGGTGCAGACCAGCTCCTGATGTATCAATTGTTAATGTAACTATATCTTTTAAAATGGCTACTTCTATCTTAAATAGGGCACCATTTTCTTCTAGCCAGCCTGTTTTTTTATAATAAGTACTCACTCTGTTTACAATCGCCTTTTTGACGATTGCTTGACAGTCAGAAACACTAAACAGCTTAGACTTTACGGATTTTCCTGTCACAGGGAATTCTGCATTTACCGGCAGATATTCCTCCCAATGCAATGCTTTTGTTTTTTCAAACAGTTCATCAAATGTTGTTGCCTTAAATTCGGCTACTTTAATTTTAATGCGGTCTGCTGTACGCAGCCACATATTGCTTCTTGCAATTGCAAGCTCATCACCAGAAAATAATACCTTCCCATTATCTACTGTACATTCATAACCTAAATCTCGCACTTCTTTTGCAACAACCGCCTCAAGCCCCATCGCTGCTGTTGCAATTAAATTAAATTTTTTCATTTTTTCACCTTTTAGTCCTTTTTCTATTATGTATCAGTATTTCCTATTAAATAATGCCTAAACTTCCTTCATTCCACCAAATAAAAAGGATGACCTTTATGAAAAATATGTCTGGCATTCCTAACAATAGAAAAAACTAAGCGTTTCTCTATTTGTATATGAAGTCAGACCCTTTTCAAAAAGTGTCACCCTATACGTTAAACTTTAGTCATCAATATAAACGCTTTGTAAGCCATGTTCTGTTCCTTTGTACTCAAACGATTTGCATCTCGTACCAAAGGCGGCAATCATCTATCTACAGAATTATATTCTGTCCTTCTCTTCCGTTCATTTCCTCAGAGAAAGTTCCCCTACCATAATTTGGGTTTCTCGCTCGTGGGGTTTACCTCGTTCCACCCTTTTCATTTCTGAAAAGGCTCCGTCACTGTGGCACTTTCAAGGTATTCATACCATATCCCATGGACTTAGGTATTTTCCCTGCCGTCAGCAAAACATTTGCTGCCCTAGCTTATTTTTTGGCTAGGCACGAACACTACAAGCATCTCAGCTTGTGCGAGCATGGACTTTCCTCTACAAAAACAAGTTTTGCAGCGATTACCTCTGGCGTTTGTATTGACTACATTTGCTATTATATTATTTTGCTTCTATAATAGCAATGGAAAATTAAAGAAAATCCATCAATCATATAATTTGCTGCCAAAAACATGCTTCTCCAAATTGGATAAACGCTTTAGTATATCAAAATTTGTTGTTCCTGCTGTACTCGGTGCAGGCTGTCTTCTCGTGCTGTCTTCCGCCTGTTTTTTCAAACGCAAGTTTTCTTGCTGCAGTTCTTCTATTTCTTGATGCAGTGTTTCGTAATCTTTAATGATTAAATCCAAAAACTGATCCACTTCTTCTGGCTTATAGCCTCTCATAGCTGTTTTAAATTCTTTTTCTAAAATATCTTTAGCTGTTAATTTCATTTTATCTGCTAGCATCGTCCGCTCACCTCAAGAAATACCATTATAAAATGTATTTTTTCAAAATTTAGTGCATTTGTCAATTTTCACTTAAAATGGTTCATTAAATTGCTCTTCTTCAACAATCGCCTGCATATCAGCAAACTGAATTTGCCTTATCTCATATTCATTTTTTTCTTTATACAATTTTGCAAGATTATATAGATATTTCGGGCTTCCCTCTTTTTCCTCATCATAAAACAATAATAGCATATCGCTTTTTTGCAAAAGAAAAACATTTTTTGTCCTCAGCTGTTCAGGACCTTCATAAGGCTTTTTTGATACAGAGTCAATAAAGTCTGCCTGCATTAAAATCTCTTCATACCACTCTTTATTTGCTTCTTTCCAACCTTGCTCTTGCTCTAAAAAGGGAGTAAAAACTCCTACCTTTAAAAAGGGAAACTTCTCTAGCTGCAGATCGTACACCACTTCAGCAGCCCAAAGTTCTGTACCAAGCTGACCGCTTATTAAGATCCATTCTACTCCTTCTTCTGCCATCATTTCTATTTGTTTGCGAATCGCTTTTTTTATATAAGAAACCGCTCTTTCGTCTTTTTTAAAAATGCCTATTTCATAAGGTTTATAGCCTGAAATAACAGCAATTTTCATTTTCACCATAAACCCCTTTACAAACTTACTATGTAATTATATTTTTTACATGCAAAGATGATGAAGCTCCTTTTTCCCTTTATTAGGAATTGTATTACATTCATCTGACAACATGCATCTTTTTTTCTTTTTGCATGTAAAAATCCCCCCTCTAAAAATGGGCTTCTTTTATTATCTTTTACCTTTATCTTGTATTATAAGCATTTCTAAAAAAAAGAGAAACTAGTTTGTTTATTTTTATAGGATATTTCCCCTATTATATATTTTTTATAGTGTCTATATGCACCTAAAAAGAAAAAGACCTATTCAATAGGCCCTTTTCCATCATAGAATTTCATTCATTAACGTTTTCTGAACGGAAATGCTCCTGGCATAGTTCCCATATTTCCAGCTGTTCCTGGGAAAACTTGGCCTGTTGCAGTAAATGGCATGCCACCTGTTTGAGGCATAGCTGCTGGCGCTGGACCTTGCACAGGATATGGAGCTGGCGCTGGACCCATATTCGCTTGTGTGTTTGTTACCACATTTTCAACAGATTGAGTTTGTGGAAAATAATGTTGATGCTCATAATTAACATGATTTACCGTTGTTGTATGAGTTGGGTGAATATGGGGAACAATGTTATTAGAAAAAGTGTGATTCACACAACATTTTGTTGGATGTACTACCGGTGGACAAACATTTGGTTTATGACAATGATGCATATAGAAAATCTCCTCTCAAATAATTATTTATCTTACATTAATAACCTATGAAAAAAGAGATAATCTTGTACTAATACAAACACCTATTTATCATATTTTCCTCTAAAGAAATCTATGCATATCACATGTCTACATTGCATAAAAGCTGCTCTTAAATGTTGTAAAAAGCACAACAGTCAAGCAAACAACTACAAAAAACAAAAGCATTACAATCTTATTCAAAAAAGCACACCTCTTTTTCCCTATTTTTAGACAAATTTTTCACTTTCTATCTATTATTTTACTCACAATAAAAAAAACAAACAACTAGGAATTAGCAGGAAATTAATGTCTTTCTTTATTCCTGCATTTCTAGTTTGTTTGCTTTCTTTTGGATACGATCTGCTCTTTTTAGCAGTTCTGTTATTTGTTTGCCTACTAAGCTATGTTTTTGGCATAAGATGATTGCTTTATTGGTCATTTGCAATGCCTTTGCATAATTTTTAGTTTGATGCTCTGCCACCTTCGCCAGTTCTATATATGTTTCAACCACCATTTTTATATTTGTTTTATCTGTATGATGATCGATAATATGCTGCCATAAAGCGATGGACGTCTCGATTTTTTTCGCTTTTTTCTCTTGGGCAGCCAGAATAAATTTCGCCTGCAGCGCTTCTTCTTTATTTGTTTCATCCATATTTTCCAATGTTTTTTTCGCAGCATTGCTTTCACCCAATGAAGAATACCATCTGCCTACTTCTAATTGCTCTTTTGCCGACATATTTTTATCTTTTTTTAATAATTGATAGCTTAAATGAGTATATAGTGTAATAAGGGATAAAATATCGATTTCATTATGCTTTAATATCCCAAGCATGCCTTCTGGATGTTTTCTTTCCACAAAATCAAAATAAATCATTGGTGCTAAAAAGCCTGGAATATCGTCTTTTCTGACTACCCCTAGCACTTCTTTTTCCACAATTGATAATTTTGTACGTTCAAGCCGATGTTTCCACATTCTTCTTGAAGCATGATACAAATCAAAATGGCCAAACTCCGGCAGCCTTGGAACATGTTCCTTTACAAACATATGCCTTGTTTTTACCTGTGGCCAATCAAAAGCTTTTCCATTATAAGTGACCAATGTGGTGTAATCGACATTTTCTAAAAAACTTTTAAACAAAGGCACTTCTCCACCGGGATTTGGAAGGATATGCTGTTTTAGCACCACCTCATCTCCAACAATTTGAGCGTAGCCTAATATAAAAATAGTATTCCCTGCTCCGCCGCCAAGACCTGTTGTTTCTGTATCAAAGAAAAACAGATTATCCGCTTTATGCCCTTTAGCTGATAAGGGATGAATAAAAGGCGAATGATTCCATTCATCGACAGCTTGGAAAAATTCGGAAAAATAATAATTGCCATGTTTAAATGATAACGGATATTTGACTTCTCTAATCAAACAATACTCATCATCCGTCCAATATGGATGAACATTTTCTTTCTCCCACATCTCTAAAAAGGGAATGGCTTTTGTTTCTGTCTTTATATGAACTTGTTTGCCGGTTTCTTTTTTTATATGCGGCTTCAGCCGATTCAGTTTATTTTTAATACTCATTTTCTCACCTATTTTGCTGCAAATTTACTAATGAAAGAATGCTTAATACATCTTCTTTATAATGCTCCTCTGTGCTTTCCATGCCAATGCAGGATGGGCATCCATGGGGGCAAGTGCAATTTTCGATCATCTTTTTCGCTTCATTCATGACAGTATCCATTTGCTGATACAATTTTTCGGCTAACCCAATTCCACCAGGATAGCGGTCATAAAAAAAGATGGTCGCCTTTTCATTATGAGCAGCTTTTACTTGTGGCACAACATGAATATCGCTTGGATCTGCCATAACAAGCAATGGTGCAATATGTTTTAAGGCATGTGCGGCGCCAATTAGTCCCAGTTCCATTTTTTCGCTTTTTGCATCAAGCCCATTAGCAGGAAAGGATATCCAACAGGCATTTGTATGAAGCTCCTCTTCCGGAAGCGCAATTGGGCCAGAGCCAATATTTTCATGTGTTTCAAACTTAATTTTTTTAAAAATGGTGCTCATTGCGGTAATGCTGACATCTCCATATCCTATTTCCCGCTGCTCTTCTTCTTTTTTCTTATCTACTTCTAAGACTTTTAAAGAAACAGCAAGATTTGCATCTGTATAATAATCGACATCCACTTCTCTCACAAATGCTTTTTTCTCTTCCCAGTCCAGCTTCTCTACTTGATACTGTACTCCTTGATGAAGATAAATAGCTTCCTCATGAAGCAAAGTCATGGCAGAAAAGCGATCACTTTCGCCAATCACTCGCGTATTCCCTGTATTCGTAATATCAATAATGATTACATTTTCTTGAGAAGCTGAACGCAAACTAATATTATTGGCAGGAAAGGAATCATTCATCCAATACCACTTATCTCCGTTTTCAAATAAAACTCTTTCTTCTGTTAAATATTCCAGCACTTCTTCTATTTCGCATGTACCGAATTTTTCTCCTCGCTTAAAAGGAAGTTCATAAGCAGCGCATTTCATATGGTCAATCAAAATAATTAAGTTATCGGGATTAATACGCGCTGTTTCGGGATTGCGGTTAAAGAAATAATCTGGATTTTGAATTAAGTATTGATCCAACGGACTAGAGCTTGCGACCATCATTACAAGGGATTCATCATGTCTTCTACCAGCCCGTCCAGCCTGCTGCCAGGAACTCGCAATTGTGCCGGGGTATCCTGTCATTACACATACTTGCAGCTGTCCAATATCCACTCCAAGCTCTAATGCATTTGTGCTTACAACTCCATAAATGCTGCCTTCTCTTAAACCTTTTTCTATTTCTCTTCTTTCTGTTGGAAGATAGCCGCCTCGATATCCTCTAATTGCCTTTGTTCCTAATTGATACTTTACTAATTCTTGCAGATAAGTCAGCAAAATTTCGACACGAACGCGACTTTTGGCAAAAATAATGGTCTGAATTTTATTCTTCAGCAGTTCTCCCGCAATCCTTTTTGCTTCAAGTGTAGCACTTTTGCGGATATTTAACGGGATATTCACAATAGGCGGATTATAAAAAACAAAATGTTTTTTGCCGCTTGGCGCCCCATTATTATCAATTAATGTCATCTTTTCCTCTGTTAATTTTTCCGCAAGTTCTAAAGGATTTGCAATGGTGGCGGATGTACAAATAAAAATAGGGCTGCTGCCATAAAAAGCGCAGATTCTTTTTAATCGGCGGATAACATTGGCTACATGGCTGCCAAATACACCTCGATAAATATGAAGTTCATCAATAATGACATACTTTAAGTTTTCAAATAAACTAACCCATTTTGTATGATGGGGCAAAATGGCAGAATGAAGCATATCGGGATTTGTTATCACAATATGTCCAGCTTTCCTTACCTTCTGGCGGATGGAAGCAGGCGTATCCCCATCATATGTATAGCTGTTGATCGAAAGCTCAGCACTTTCAATCAATTCATTCAGCTCACTTTTCTGATCCTGGGCAAGAGCTTTCGTTGGAAACATATAAAGCGCCCGCGCCTGATTATTTTCGCTAATCGATTGAATAACAGGAAGATTATAGCAAAGTGTTTTCCCAGAAGCAGTCGGGGTAACCGCCACAATGCTATGGTTTTTCCGCACGGCTTCATAAGCAGACTTCTGATGGGTATATAATCTTGATACACCGCGCTGCTCTAATGCGGCTTTTATGTTTTTGGATATATCATTAGGAAGTGGCGCTTCCTTTGCTTCTTTCGCTTCGATGGTATGCCAATAAGCAATCTGCTTTTTATATTCTTCATTATGTTTAAAATCATAAATGATTTCTTGGAGCGTTTTACGTACCTTCATCTTTTCACCTCTTACTTCCATCTATTTTAACGAATATACGTTCCTATTTAAAGAGGTTTCTTTTTTTTATAAAAAAATCTAGTTAATTAGTTTCTATAAATGCTTTAATTGCCCCAAAAAGTGCTTCGGGATTCTCCATCATGCTCATATGCCCTGTTTCTAAATCAGCAACTGTGACATGATTGCCGCTAGCAGAAGCAGCCCGGTCAAGTGGCACTACTTTATCCTTTGTTCCCTTTACAATCAGCACAGGAACTTGTGAATTGGCTATAATGTGATTGCGGTCTATTCTTTTGCGCATTGCCGATAGTGTTTCCATTGCTGCAACTGTGTCTGTACCATAGCCAATTTCTTTTGCTTTCTCCACTTCTTCTGGCATTCCCTGCAACGCTTCATCTGAAAATAAGTTAGGAATTAATCCATCTACAAATCCAGCAATCCCTGCATCCTGAATTTTTTCAATGGCTTTTAATCTTCCGGCTTTCCCTTCTTCTGTATCAGGGTATGCAGTAGAATGAACAAGGCCGAATCCTGCCAAAGCACTCGGAAACAATTCTGCAAATGCCAGCGCTACATAACCGCCCAATGAGTGCCCAAGCATGTACACATTTGTTAATCCCTTTTCCATAAGCAAAAGGTGGATATCATCGGCTAAATCCTCCATCATAAAAGGCTCCCCATTAAAGCCTGTTTGACCATGTCCTCTTAATTCTATCGCTAGCACATGAAAATCTTTTAGTAACGGAACCACTTTTCCCCAATATTCTGCACTTCCACAAAATCCATGAATAAGGACAATCGTTTTTCCCTTTCCTGTCTCTTTATAAGCCATTTTTCTGCCTTGTATGGTTATGATCTCCATCCTAATTCCTCCTTAAAGTTTATGAGAAAGTAATTTTCTCTTTCCATAGTAAGCCATTTTGATCAAAAGCAAAAAACTTTTTACTTCTTCCGCAAATGGAATGAACAAAAAACATTGCCATGTTCTATATGCACTCCTTTTTAGCATTTCCTAAAAAATCCTTCAAAAGAAGATAGGCACAAACTATTTCTTTTTTGCATAAATATGATTACAAAGCATTTGCAAAAAAGGAGTGTCAACATTGTCAGCAAATTTCCCCAGTGATCCAAACAAAAAGGATAAAAATGAGCCATTTAGCGGATTTATCAAAAGCATGAATGGTTTTCTTCAAGAAAAGCCAATCAAAAACTTTCTGCAAAGCATGGATGAATTCTTCAGCAATCCTTTTCCAAACAGCGCTTTTCCCCTTACTGTCAAAGAAACCGCTGCTGCCAATATTATCATAGCAGAACTTCCTGGAATCAATAAGGAACAAATTCAAATTAATGTTTATGATCACCATCTAACCATCAGCGTCAATTATCAAGAAATCATTACAGAAGAAAATACACAGCAGAATTTCTATCGTTCCAGCCAAACCTTTAAAAGGAATAGCCGCACTGTGGCGCTGCCTCATCCAATTGATGAAAAAAAAGTGAAAGCTTCTTATCAAAATGGGCTGCTTACCATCACTGTTCCAAAGCAGAAGGGCAAAAAAATAATGATTGAAGATTCAAAGTGATATAAAGCGTATACAATAATAATTTATAGCAAATGGGCATAAAAAGAAAAAAAATATACATGCTACTAGTGAGGTCTTTTCTGAAAGCCTCACTAGTTTTCTTTATAAATCCTATTTGCCGAGGTGATTAGATGAGCTACAAAGATCAATTAGATTCTCATTCTCAGCTTTTTCATCATAACTGGACAAGGCCAAAACGTTCAAAATCTCAAGTTAACGGCCACACCGAAATGTCCAGAAACAACCTTATTTTAAGAAGGAATGCAAAAGCAAATCGCTGGTAAGGGAAAAGAAACTAGAAAAGGCATCCCTATTATTCTTTGGGGTGCCTTCAAAATTTTTACATTACACTTTAAATATTCCTCCCACTCCTTTTACAAGCCCTGTCACCTGATTCATTGCATTCATCATCATGCCCGCAGTATCCATCATCTTATTAAAATCTAGTGAACCATCCTGCGATTTGAAGGAATTCATAAAACTTTTCATTCCTCCCTGTTTTTGCGGGATAAAAGATTGTTTAGGATAGGGATTCATATAATTTTGCGTCTGATTTTTAACAGCAGCAGCAGAATAAGAATCCTCATAGTAGTGCAAGGGATTTTGCAATACTTCATGAGATTTAGGATAATTATTCTGCGGATGAAAATAGGCTGGTTCATAGTTCCCAAAATTCCCATTTGCTTGCGGAACATTGCCGTAATAGCTTTGATATGTGTTGGGATCAAAGCCACTATTCCATTGCTGTTGAGTCGTATATGGATTGTACATTCTCATTTCTGTCTGAATATACTGTCGTGGCATTCTACTTATGTGTGATGGAGCAACAGCAGGATTTCGTGGATAAATAATCGGACGTGCTGTATGCATTTTACCGGTTCCTCCTCCAATAGTAATTCCCGTCATATTCTATGAAGAAAATGCCCAGCACGTGCATGGACTGCTTAAAAGCCCGTGATTTCCTTTTCCAGTGCAAAGAAAAAACTATCGAACAGGATGGATAGTTTTGGTATTTTTATTCTGTTTTATTTACAAAGCAAACATTATTTGTTCTCTATACTTGTTAATTGTTCTAATAGCACGGTAAGAATGTACTGCACTGATTTTATAGCATCCATAAACCTTTTTTTGCTTGTGTCTGGATAAAAGGCACTAACAGAAATAATCTCCAAATGATCAGAAGCCGACTGAATTTGTGCTGGATACAAATATCCTGTTTTATTTTCCATTACCCAATTGACCGCAGATACTTTCCACTCTTCATTTATTTTTTTTACTTTATTGGCAAAAGGAACAACTACTTCATAAAAGTCTTCTCCCTTTCCCGATTCTTTTACTTTCGTAAAGATTTTCATTAAATAGTCTGTATCTTCTAGAAGCCTTGCTGTATTTTCTTTTAATTGATTGATCAAAATCACTTTCTTATTCACTACTTCCTATTTGCTTCTTATGCAATTTGTTTCCATTGTCATTTATATAATATTAGGGGATTATTCATCCTAATTCAAGTTTCAATATAGCCGTTCTTCTTATTTTTTCTGAATTTTTCACTAGGGAGTTGGTATCCTTTTTTAATTTCTCTTCTAAAGCAGAAAATGCAGCTTCCAAATGAGTCAAATGATCAAGATGAGCTTCCAACTCTTTTTTTTGCTTAGCACGAGCATCTAACAGCAAATTATCCAATTCTTCTAAATCATCATAAATGGTTTCAAGCATTTCTAATAATTCTGTTTTATTGTATTCTTCTTTCATCGCTACCCCTCCTCATTTGTTTTGCTAATTATTATTTCGAGGTTTCCTTTACAGCTCCTGCCAACCTGACAAAACTAGAAGGGATTCGTCAAAGAAAGAACTGATTCTTCTTTTCTCAAGGCTATTTTCGACATGATTATTTCTTTGCTATTTTATTTTCCAGACTAATTAACAGATGCAGCTGTTCTTGTTTATCGCGATACCAATTTGTCAACTCTTGCGGATTTGCTTTTGGAACAACTGGCCTTTTCCAAACCCTCTTTTTCCTTCGCAGTTGACTCCAGTCCGCGCTCTCCTCCTTTTTATGCTGTATGACTGGAAAGGCTAAACGCAAAATTGGTGTGTCCCTTTTATGCTGGGGATAAACTATACACTCATAGTCTCTCCTTGAACCAGTATGTGTTTTTGCCGTACTAAATCGAAAAAAATCTTCGTATAAATCTGAATGAAACAATATATTCGCCAATTCCTTTCCAAACTCGATCCGTTTATCAAGAGAAGTAAAATCTGCTACACTGCTCCCATAAAGACACCCTTCTAATGTCGGGAATAGCACGGCACTAAAATGAAAAAAATCTTGAAATAAATAGGCTAAACTATGAAAAACTTCTCTCTTATAATCATGATTTTTAATAATAGGTTTTTCGATTACATTTTGCTCATTAATAATCAGGCTTGTCATTAACCGTTGTTGATTTCTCTTTTCCCAAAAAACGTTCCATTCTTTTTCCATAAAGGAAGAAACAGAAAAGTATTTTAATAAATGAAACAAAGGCTTGTTGTATTTCGTCGAATAATCATAAAGCAATAATTGAGGAAATGCATCTTGAAAGATGAGCCAATTTGCTTTTTCATATAGATAAAACAATTGTCTCCTTTTTTCTGCCGACAATACTTTGGAAAACCAGCTTCCTTGTAGATCGCATATATTCCAGCCTGCATTTCGCGATACTTGGCTTGCAAGATATGCCCACTTAATTTCTTTATTTGCGATATAATAGTGGAGATAACTTTCAGTTCTTGATATATTATCTAAGTTATATTTTTTTGTCAGCAAATAAATCTTTTGCACCAGCGTTTCTTCGTTTGGCGGAGGAAAATAATTAAATATACCTACCATATAAGCCCCCTCTTTTATCAAGCAATATGATATTATTGTTTGTTGTTAGAGTTAACTTATACTCGTTCCTATGGTAGTTTAATGAGGTGAGGAAAAAAATGAATTATCCAAACGGAAAAAAATACAATCCAGCTGCCAATATAAAGAAGCCGATAAAAAAAGTCAGCTATTCCAACAGAGGCATGACTTTAGAAGAGGATATCAATGCAACAAATCAATATTACTTAGAGTGTGGAAAAGCGGTTATACATAAAAAGCCCACCCCTGTGCAAATTGTGCAAGTGGATTATCCCAAAAGAAGTGCTGCCGTTATTAAAGAAGCATATTTTAAACAAGCTTCGACGACAGATTATAATGGCGTATACCGTGGGAAATACATCGATTTTGAAGCAAAAGAAACACAATCGATACAGTCTTTTCCATTAAGTAATTTTCATGAGCACCAAATTAAGCATATGAGTCTAGTAGCGGAACAAAAAGGCATCTGTTTTGTACTTATTCGCTTTTCTTCGACAGATGAAATTTTCTTGCTGCAGGCAGAGCAATTGTTTATATTTTGGGACAGAATGAAAAATGGCGGCAGAAAATCGATTACAAAAAAGGAGCTTTTAGCTTGCAGTCATACCATAACACTTGGTTTTCAGCCAAGAATTGACTATATTAAAGTAATAGAACGGCTTTATCATTTCGATTAATGCCCCTTTGATTGTTTTTAATGAAGAAAGGTAGGAAAAAACAATGTCAGATACGTATGAAACGCGAGAGGAGCGCCGCAAAAGACTCCAAGAAGCGAAGAATAAAAATAAAGAACCTAAAAAAGAAAAGCAAAACAAAACGAAAAAAAGCGGCAAACAAATCGCAAAACGCATTTTCTTAACATTAATTGCATTGGCTATTGTTATGATGATTGGCGGAGCAATTACATTTGCAGTAATGGTGAAAGATGCTCCAAAGCTGGATGAAGCAACACTAAAGGACTCTATCTCTTCCACTTTTTATGATGCCAATGGCGAAGAAATTGCAAAAGTAGGAGCTGTAAACAGGGATTATGTCAATTATGAGGATATCCCTGATTTAGTCAAAAATGCTTTTATCGCCACTGAAGATGCCAGATTTTTTAAACATCATGGAATTGATCCAATTCGTTTGGGCGGGGCAGTTGTGGCAAACTTTCAAAATGGGTTTGGCGCTGAAGGAGCAAGTACCATTACACAGCAGGTTGTAAAAAACTTTTTCTTTAATCAACCGCAAAAAACCCTTTCGCGAAAAGCGCAAGAAGCATGGCTTGCCATTCAATTAGAGCGCAAGTATTCAAAAGAACAAATTTTTGAAATGTATGTAAATAAAATTTTTATGTCAGAAAATATGAGTGGCGTAAAAACAGCCGCAAAAACATATTTCGATAAAGAGCTGGATGAACTAACATTGCCAGAAGCAGCAATGCTTGCAGGGATGCCTCAGGCTCCAAATGCCTATAATCCTTTTAATAATCCAGAACGCGCTGAAAAACGCAAAAATGTTGTTTTATCCCTTATGCATCAGCATGGATATATAACAAAAGCAGAGATGGAAGAAGCACAAAAAGTAAACATTAAAACACTTGTTTTAAGCAAGGATAAAAGAAAAAATACCGATCTCCCATACGATTCTTTTATTAAAGAAGCAATTGCGGAAATCGAAGAAAAATATCCAGACGTTAATGTGTATACAGATGGACTTTCCATCCAAACAACATTAAATAAAAAAGCACAAGATTACGTGGATAAAATTATGTACGAAAATGAAATTGTTCCATTCCCTGATGACAAATTCCAAGCAGGAATCACCTTGCTTGATACAAAAACAGGAGGGATTTTGGCAATCGGAGGAGATCGCGACCCTGATGTCAAGTTTGGATTCAACTATGCGACAGAGCAAAAAAGACAGCCAGGTTCTAC
>Ga0182742_1002905_pt1 | contig 17895 bp, 24 predicted proteins | sample eDN5th37CBELigMG_FD_128880 | JGI IMG/M metagenome (GOLD analysis project Ga0182742, IMG submission 128880) | Enriched Miracle-Growth compost microbial communities from Emeryville, California, USA - eDNA 5th pass 37_C BE-Lig MG (version 2)... ...
ATGACATCCTCTAGAATTCCCCTGAAGTAAATTCCTTCATTATCAAATCATGATTGATGCCAGCTGCTGCTCGAACACCTTGGCCTGCTGCGATGATTAGTTGTGAAGGGCCGAAAAATGTGGTTTCACCTGCAGCATACACTCCCTCAATATTTGTTCTGCCAAAATCATCAACAATAATTCCATTCGTATGATTCAGCTCACACCCAAGTGAGATAGCTAGGTTATTTGGCTGCTGAAGATCAGTTGTAACAAAACCGCCCACTCGGTTCATCGTTGTACCGTCCTCAAAAATTACTTTCTCTAATTTGCCATTTGATCCTGATAATGTTTCAATTCTCTCTTTCTTTATGATCATCCCTTTCCTTTTAAGTAGGAGTTCATCTTCTTCTTCTAGAACTGACTTACCGTTTGTACACACAACTAAGTTATGACTCCATTGATAAATCATTTTTGCCAGGTGAGTGGTATTGCTATTCTCACCGATTAATACTAGTGGTAGATCTCTCAATTCCCAGCCGTCACAATATGGACAACTAAAGAGGCTCTTTCCATAGTACTCGTTAATTCCTTTTATACTCGGTAAACTCTCTTTAAGACCTGTTGATAACATTACCTTTTTGCTTGTAAACATTTTTCCTTCTTCAGTCGCTACTGTAAATAGATAACTGCTTTCCTTCTTGATTTCAACTATCTTTACTCTCTCTACTTTTACTGATGGATACTTACGAATATCTTGATATGCCAACTCCCTGAATTCAGTAGGTGAAACACCATCTCTTGTAATAAAGCCATGTGATTCCTGAGTAACTTTATTTCTTGCTTGATTATTGTCAAACAATACAACTTTTCTCTTTGCTCTCCCTAAAACAAGAGCAGCATTTAAGCCAGCAGGTCCTCCACCGATAATTGTACAATCTAACATTTGTTTTCCTCCTCATATTAAATATTCTTTTATTGTAGATATTATCGATATTTAAAGTCTTTAATTAGATTAAAAAAATTAGGTTGCGAAAGAATTTATATTTTCAGCCATTTTTCCATCGACCTTTTTGACCAGATCTTCAATCGTTTGTGACCCTAGATAATCCTCCATCTTTTGTTCAGCTTCATTCATTACTTTTTCAATTAAGCAATTTTCCCGATTATGTTTGGTATGATCTAAACTGCAATTGAATAATGATGATGTTCCTTCGATGGCGTGGATGATATCCAGGAAAGATATCTCTTTCACATCTTTTATTAATTTATATCCACCGTTCACACCCGTAACAGATTCAATAAAACCGGACTTAACTAAAGTTGTTAATACTTTTGACAAATAAGTTGGCGAAACCTTTTGTACCTCTGCTAAAGGCTTTACCCCAATTGTTTTTCCAGATGGTAGTAGCGCTAAATAAACAATTGTATGGAGGGCATAATTCGTTGCTTTGGAATATTTCATGTTTTTCACCTCTAATTAAAGACTTAATGAATCTATAATATCTTCAATAGTTGTATAAGTCAAGTAGTCGTGTTGTATATATTGAATAAAATCTATTCTCCCGTAAACCCTAAGAAAAAACCTAAGGATGATTAAGTTGATAGCTACTGTTTTTAGAATAGTAAACGCAATCTTACTGTGGGCGCTTGTCATCAAGTTTCTACCGAAACAATCTTTTTCAAGATATTTGCCTGTCACATTATTCTGTTCTTGTCTTTTATTAATCCAAACGCTCCTAAATCCCATTTTCAATTGGTGGAAGGTAAAAGGCGGAACAAAGTATATGGTATTTGATGCGTTAGCGTTTATTTTTGGACCGTTTTTCACTATTAATTTGTGGGTATTTCATTTTACATATGGCAAGTTTTCTTTGTATGCACTATGTAATTTTATGATGGATGTGGTATTTTCTTATGTTTTTAATCCAATGTTTCAAAAAATCGGACATTATAAATTAAAAAAATTCAATTCCACAACCCTTTTCTGTATTTCTTTTTCACTCGCTCTTTTGAATTATGGTTTTCAGAAATTAATGGAAAGAACAAATTCCAGCGACTCTATTTAATTTAATAATAAATAGGCTATCTTCTCTCATCTATCGAACCGTCTTGAAATAAAAAAGGCGGTTATTTACTATTACAAACAACTCATCCTCCAAAATACTTTAAACTAGTAAATATGTTAAAATTAACCGAAAAGATCAAATTTGTTATGGAGTGAAGAAGTTGTCAAGAAACACCTCCCCTTTTTATAGTGCTAATAATCAATTTGGTGAATCATTACCAGAGCAGATTGCAAAATATATATTGGAAAAAATAATGAAGGGTGAAATTGGTCCGGGACATAAAATTGTCGAAGAGTATGTTGCCCAAGAACTGAAAACAAGTCGTGCACCTGTAAGGGAAGCATTATATTTATTACAGATAAGTAATATCGTCGAAAGAATTCCAAGGAAAGGAACCCTCGTTAAATCTTTTTCGACCATTGAAATAAGGGAATATACAGAAGTTATGATAGGGCTTATTCAAATGGCTTTAGAATTTTCTAAAGGAAAATGGACTGAGGATTCTCTTCAATCACTAGATGAAACACTTAACCTTATGTCTAATAAGTTTCACGCTGGTGAATTACTAGCTTATCAAGAGTCTTCAAGCATATTAACGAAGTATCTTTTCGAAGTTGCCGGTAATAAGGCTCTTAGCAAGTTTTATGATGAATCTGTATATATTCTTAATGTATTTGCTAAAGTTAAGTGGACCAATGAAACGATGAATCATTTCCACCCAAAGATGTTAGAAGTGGTTTCCTGCATAAAAGAAAATAATATTGATCAAGCAAAGGAAATCATTCCGGCATTATTACTTGATACCTTAACAGAATAGAAGGTTTATCCTTCTAAAACAAAATTGTCGACAATCGACAATATTAGCGTTATCATATTTATAACAAACCTAAAGGGGGAAATAGACATGAGTTTTAAAGAAAAAATTGTATTAATTACAGGAGCAGCTAATGGAATTGGACTTGCGGCAGCAAAAGCTTTTGCCGCTGAAGGAGCAAAGTTAGCTCTGGTTGATTTAAAATTAGATGCGTTGGAAAAGGCTGCTAGCTCAATTAAAGCAGATGATGTTTTATTATTAGCGGCTGATGTATCCAAAGAGGAAGAAGTTCAACAATATGTTGCGGAAACAAAAAATAAATATGGACAAATCGATGTTTTTATTAATAACGCCGGCATTAACGGAAAATTCGGCTTGTTAGATGAACAAACTGTCGACAATTATCAAGCAGTCTTTGGTGTTAATGTTCTTGGTGCATTCCTTGGATTGAAGTATGTCTTACCTATTATGAAGGAACAAAGAAGTGGTGCAGTTGTAAATACAGCATCAAATGGTGGTTTACTAGGAGCACCCGGTATGGGGCTTTATGTCGCTTCTAAACACGCGGTTTTAGGCTTGAATAAAACAGCTGCACTAGAAGCTGCCGATTATGGCGTTCGGGTAAATGCTGTAGCTCCATCAGGAGTAGATACACAAATGATGAAATCGATTGAAACAAATGCTATGCCAGGGAAAGAAGATGAAGCGCGCACTGCATTTGAAAACAGTGTTCCTTTGAAACGCTACTCAACTCCTGAAGAAATTGCAGATCTCATGGTTTTCCTTTCTTCTGATAAAGCTTCCTTCATTTCCGGATCTTATTATCGAATTGATGGTGGACAAGGAGCTACATCAGCTTAATCGTATATTTTGCTAAGAAGCACACCTCTTTACGAGATGTGCTTTTTCTCTCCCTTTCACCTTACATGGATCCCTGAGGTTTACTAAGTGAGCGGAAGCTTTTTATTTTCTCTACCAAAAACTGAAAACCATATAATAGATATGCCTTATAGTGGATATAGAAAAAAAACTGTATACGATTCAACCTGTTTAGGCGTATAATCTTGAACTTTTTTAAAATATCCATAAAGATAAAAGCAAAAATTCCATCTGCAATCGCATTAAGCATAATATACTTTTTAAAGTTTCCATATGAAACCTTTAATAACCACATGGAAAGAGGCATATAGGGACCGATACTAAAAGGGAGTTCATCTTTTACGAATAATTTCTTCTTATCATAAAACTTCCACCAACCTCTCTTATTCCCATACAAATGATTGATGATTTCAAACAGAACCACAAAAATACCAGCCCATGTAAACCGCTTAAACGTTTTCTTTCCTATGAATAACAGTGTTAACCACGGAAAGATAATGATTGATAGATTAAATAGTAAATGCCTCTTAGTCATAAAATAACACCACCTTATCCTTTTCACTCTCATACAGAATATCCAAAATCCACTAAAAACAACGCTTGATAAAGGATTTATTGTAAAAAGGTAAAAATCAGAGTCAAGATTAAGCAATATCTTTAATTATCATAAACTTATTATTCTTCAGTCATTGAGAAGTAAATAAAAATCGATATCATTATATAAGCGGTCCGACCTTATCTTACCCATATGAAGGAGGCAGAAAAAGTGAAATTCAAAAGAGCATTAAAACGAATCGCTATCTTTTTCATTCTATTGGTTTTATTTATTTTTCTTAATAACAGTTCTATGTTTACAAAAGATCGTGAAGATGTTGATCCTTTCCTGCTTGCCCACAGAGGACTTGGACAAACATTCAGTATGGAAGGAATTGAAGGAGATACATGTACTGCAGAGCGAATCTATGAACCCGAGCATCCTTACCTTGAGAACACCATTCCTTCAATGGAAGCAGCATTTGATGCCGGAGCCGATATGGTAGAGTTTGATGTTAAGCCCACAAAAGATGGACAGTTTGCCGTTTTCCATGATTGGACACTAGAATGCCGAACAAATGTTGAAGGAACAACGAAAGACTATACAATGGCAGAACTAAAGAAAATTGATATTGGCTATGGATACACAGCTGATAATGGAGACAGCTATCCGTTTCGAGGAAAGGGTGTAGGACTCATGCCTTCTCTACAGGAGGTCTTATCCCACTTTCAAAAAGAGTCGTTTTTAATTCACATAAAAAGTAATGACCCGAAAGAGGGAATTCAACTGGCTGAATATCTATCTAAGCTACCGAAAGAACGCTTAAGCCAATTGGCCATTTACGGAGGGGATGAACCGATTGCATCTGTAAAAGAACAAATTCCTGAGTTACGTGCCATGTCAATGGCTACCATGAAAAGCTGTATGCTTCCGTATATTGCTATTGGCTGGACAGGTTATATTCCTTCCTCTTGTGAACATACACAATTACATTTACCTGAAAGTATTGCTCCTTGGATTTGGGGATGGTCAGATACATTCTTAAACCGCATGGAAAGCGTTGATACACGGGTTATGACTGTTGCAGGTGATGGAGGCTGGTCAGAAGGATTTGATCATCCACAAGATTTAGAAAGACTACCTTCCAAATATACAGGTGGCATATGGACAAATCGCATTGATAAGATTGCCCCAGTTTTTGAAGATGAATCCATACATTAATCGATGAAGATTAGCCTAACTATTTACACCAAAACTCTTCCTTATATGTCTAGTAGGAGTCTTGGTGTTTTTAGTTCCATCGCTCTTACTGTGCTTAATCTCTTAGGGATTTATCTAGCAATAAAAAATTCTGTAGAACAGAACTTGCTCTACAGAACCTATTTAAGAATCCATTTCACTGTATGGTTTCTGGCACCAGCATCTATATTCCCCTCATTTTTGCGGCTGCGAGTGCTGGTTTTTCTGCTCCTGTGATGGAGCTGCCGGCAATGATAATATCGGGTTGATGTGAAGCAATCACATGGATGTTTTCTAAATCAATTCCCCCTGCCACGGCAACTTCAAAATCGAAGCCCTGAACAAGGGAAAACAATGTTGTATTAAACGCTTCTTCCGTTTGCTTATCCTTTCCAACATGCAGACTGACAAGCTTTACACCGAGTTCTTTGAGCTCTGCAATTCGCTCTCTAGAATGAACCTCTAATAAATCAATCATGATTTGCTTTCCCATTTCTTTTGCAACCTGTAATGTATCTTTAATCGTCAAATCAGATGAGAAGGCCATAACCGTCGTCATGTCAGCTCCTGCTTCAAATGCTTGGCGTGCTTCGTGTTTTCCAGCATCACATGTCTTCATATCAGCAAGGATTAACTTGTCAGGGAATAGTGAACGCATTTCCCTAATAATTGACATCCCGTACTCTTTAATAACCCCTGTTCCTATCTCAATGATATCAATGCTTTTTTCTGTTTCCTTCGCGATACGAATACAATCCTCTTTAGTTATGCGATCTAATGCTAACTGTAAGTTCATTTAAACACCTCATTTTATCGTTCGTCCAAGATCCGTCATCCAACTTTCTAATGAAGCTGTCACCTAGTCCTTTATCTTTCAATCCGTTCTACTTCTCCAAGCTTTGCCTGAACATCTACCATATATGGCAATCCCTCATTATCACCTTTGACACTGACAACCATCGAACCAATCGTGTTGGCGAAGTGAAGTGTTTTCTCAAGGGACCAATCATGTAAAATCCCATAAATGATGCCAGCATTAAAGCCATCCCCTGCACCAACCGTGTCGACCACCTTAGATGCCTTCACAGGAGCTGACGTTACTATTTCACCATTAAAATAACCGACAGACCCTTTATCACCTTGCTTAATGGCAATAAAAGAAATACCTAAGTCTTTCACTTTTTCGATAATGGCCGACGAGTCCTTTTCACCGATAATAATCTCCATCTCTTCGTCACCGGCAAGTAAAATATCAACATGTGGCAATATCTCTGATAATACTTTCCGTGCTTCTTCCTTACTCCACATGCGAAGTCGAATGTTTGGGTCGAAGGAGATTTTTAAACCATTTCTTTTTGCAAGTTCAATAGCCTTGTAGATGACTTCTATGTTCCTCTCGCCAATTGCAGGATAAATGCCTGTGATGTGTAGTATTTTTGTTTGTTGGAAATAAGCCTCATCTAAATCATCGGCCGTCATCGTGAGAGTCGGAGATTTATCCCTGTAATAAAAGGTTCGGACATTTCCATCTTCCATAATCTCTTTAAAATTCAAGGAAGTTGGATACCCATCAACAAACTCTACTTGGGAAACATCGATCCCTTCCCCGCGGGTAAAGTTATGGATGTAGCTTCCAAACTCATCGTTTCCTAACCTGCTAATATACCCTGCTTTTAAACCAAGGCGCGCGCAGCCAATCGCAAAATTCAGCTCCGCCCCACCAATCTTTTTCTCAAAACCATTAACAAACTTCATCGGTCCCGTTGCAGTTGGGTTAAGAACGACCATTGCTTCCCCAACCGTGATGACATCCTTCATTCTAACTCCTCCAAACACTTTTCCGATTATCTAAGAAATGAAAGCAGCTCCCCTTCGCTCCATTGTGGCAAAAGGAAACCACCTATTAAGTTCTTGAATACAGTTCTATTTCTCCATTGCGGGCAACAATCACCTTATCTGCCATTCCAGCAAATATCCCTGTATCTATTACACCAACCATCTGAATCAACTTTTCATGTAAGGTTACTGCATCATTGATTGGACCAAAGGAGCAATCGATGATGTAATTTCCGTTATCCGAGACAAAGATTTGATCGTCTTTCCTTCTTAAATTTGAAGTCCCTCCAAGCTTTTTAATATTCTCTACAGTCACTTCAAACCCAAATGGAAGAACTTCTATTGGCAGTGGGAATGTTCCTAGCTGTGAGACCATTTTCGATGCATCGGCAATGATGATCAATTCATCAGCACAAGCATCAACTACTTTTTCTCTAACTAGTGAACCTCCGCCTCCCTTTATTAGGTTTAAAGAGCTATCAATTTCATCCGCTCCATCAATCGCCAAATCAATATGTGTAGTTCCCGAAAAATCAATTAGCGGAATGCCAAGTTCTTTCGCCAACTTTTCTGTTTTTTTAGAGGAAGGAATTCCTTGTATTTGAAGTCCCTCTTTAACCCGTACGCTCAGCTTCCGAAGAAACCAATTGACCGTAGAGCCTGACCCCAAACCGAGCGTCATTCCATTTTTTACGTATTTTACGGCTTCTTCTGCCGCAATGACTTTATCAACCTTCATAAAAAAATACACCTCTTTTAAAATAATCCTGGATTAATAGCTTTTGGAATGTAAAATGCAATATCCGGGAAAAATGCGATAAATAACAAGACGATAACGATAATGACAATATACGGAATGACCGCTACAAAGGACTTTTCGATTGACATGTCACCAATTTTTGCTGCAAGTAAAAGACAGAGACCATATGGCGGTGTAATCAAACCAACAGCTAGAGTAATAACAACTATTAACCCTAAGTGGACCGGGTCAATTCCAAATTCCAAGGCTGTTGGCAAAATCACAGGGACGAATAGTATCATAGCTGGTATTGCATCCATAAATGTCCCAATAAACAGGAAGAACGCAATAACAATAACGATAAACAACCATTCTGCACCAACATTATTCGTAAAAAATTCCTGGGCTATTGTTCCTACTTGGTAATAACTCATTAATTCCCCAAGTGCACTCGCACAGGCCAAGGCGAATAGTGACAGAGAACTTAATGACAACGTATCCATTAAGATTTTCGGTAAATCTTTGACTTTTAACGTTTTATAATAAAACATACAAACAATTAAGGTGTACAGTGATGCAACAGCTGCAGCTTCTGTAGCAGTAAAGAATCCTGTAATGATTCCTCCAATAATAATAATTGGAGTGAGTAACGCAGGAATTGCTTCAATAAACAACTTTGCAAATTCTTTCACTTCTACACGTTCTGAACGCGGAAATTTCTTCTTCACAGCAAGGATATAAACAAAAGTCATCATGCCAACCCCAATTAAGATTCCTGGAATAATTCCGCCAAGGAATAATGCACCAATGGAGGCATTTGTTAAACCAGCAAAGATAATCATTGGAATACTAGGTGGGATGACAACACCTACCGTGGAAGATGCAGCAGTAACCCCGACAGCCATTTCTTTGTCATAGCCCTTTTTGAGCATGCTCGGAATAAGAATCTTACCAACACCGGCTGTATCTGCTTGCGAGGCACCGGATACACCTGCAAACATCATCGATACAAGAATATTCGCATGGGCCAATCCCCCGCGAATTGGTCCAACAAGTGCGAGTGCCAAGTTAATTAGTTTTTCAGAAATTTTTCCAGAATTCATTAAGTTTGCCGCAAGAATAAATAATGGTACCGCTAACAAGACGAATGAATCGAGACCATTGACCATTTTCATTGGTACAGTGGCCTCAGGAGTGTAAGGGATTCCAAATATACCAAGTAATGCTACGATCCCAATGACAAAGGCAATTGGTACGCCAATTAACATTAAGACTATAAATAATCCAAGAAGTAAAAATCCCATTATCCTCTTACCTCCTTCGCTTTTTGTGAATGGATATGATGAATCAAATGAGAGACAGAGTAAATGATCATGGTCCCAGACATAATTGGAATGGCTATCCAAATGTATCCCATTTTCATGTCAGGAAGTGTTGCCCATGTGTAATTCCAAAACTCTTTTACGACGATCAATCCAAGAAAGAAAATACAAACATTAAATGCAATTAGAACAAGGTCATTAAAAACATTGAGGGATACTTTCTTTTTCCCTGTTAACTTTCTGATGATAAAGTCAAAGTTAAAATGTTCACGACGATTTACCATCACTGCTGCTCCCATGAAAATTGCCCAAATAAAAGAATAGTTTGCAACCTCTTCGGTCCAGAGTATCGATATTCCTAAATGTCTTGTAATGATTTGCAGTAATATCACTAAAAAGAACACTGCTAAGAATAAAACACCGATCGTAATTTGTAGTTTTTCAAGTGCCTGCACAAAACGCTTCATCCCTATACCCCCTTAGATTATTCCAAATCAATAATCTTCTGTAGTAAATCTTCTACTTCGATTTCTTTTGCCAAATCTTCTAAAATAGGTCTAGCGATATCAATAAATGGCTGTGTATCAATTTCATTTACAACCGCTCCATCGGCAACGGCCTTTTCCTTATATTCTATATCTTGAGAATTAGTAGCCTCACGCTCTGCTTTCACAGAAGCTTCTGCTGCTTTTAGTAAAATCTCTTGATGTTCTTCAGAATATTGATCAAATTTTTCCCCGTTGATTAATAAAAATCGTGTGGTGTAATCATGACCGGTTTCGGTAATGTACTTCCCGTTTGGTGTTGTGTGATGGGATTGTTGGACAAAGAACGGGTAAGCGTTTTCAGATGAATCAACAACATCCTGTTGTAACCCTTGATAAAGTTCTCCCCAAGAGATCCCTGATGGAATCGCTCCAGTTGCTTCCCAGAAATCGGAGACAACACCTGATGTTTGTGTTCTTAATGAAACACCTTTTAGGTCATCTACGGTGTTCAGCGGTTTCTTTCCATAATAATGTCGAACACCGGCAGACCAATAACCTAAGAGTTTAAAAGAGTTATTAGATTTCTCGTTAATGATTTCTGCCATCTCTTCTCCTACTTCGCCATCCACAGCGCTTAGCCAATGGTCATAGCTAGTAAATAGATAAGGTGCAGAAAATAAATCTACTTCTCTAATTCCTGTTTGAGTCATAAATCCAGGGGAAACGAGTACCACATCTGCAGCACCTAATTGAAGTTTTTCAACAAGCTGTGATTCCTCTGTTCCAATTGTTCCTGCATGTACTTCTACTTCAATACTTCCATTTGATTCGCGCTCCGCCACCTCTTTAAACGTCAACATTCCTGTTTGATAAGGATTGTCTGGAGACGTTTGATTGTGTGCAGCGATTATTTTAATTTTGCCATCTCCATTTGTTTCAACTGCTGTATTATTACATCCAGTTAATAGTCCAATGATCACAATAACGAGTAGTAGAAAAGTATATTTAGATTTCAGCATGCTCTCATCCCCCTTATGCTTTAAAGTTCTGCCACCTTAGCAACATATTGTTTCGCGCGTTCCGTTAATTGCTTGTAATCATCTTCAGAGTTTAACGATGCAGCATTCACCAAATTACTCCCGATTCCAACTGCCTTACAGCCTTTTGATAAATACTCATTTATATTGTCTAGGGTTATTCCGCCTGTCACCATTGCTTGAACATGTGGAAGCGGCCCCAAAATATTTTTTACATAATTTGGTCCAAATGCATCTGCCGGGAACACTTTTACCATTTGTGCACCGTGCTCATAAGCAGTTTGGATTTCCGTTGGCGTCAAAACGCCCGGAATGTTTAAAACTCCATACCGATTAGTTAATTTCAATGTTTCGAGATTCAGTGTAGGTGATACAATGAAGGTAGCCCCTGCCATAATCACCTGACGGGCTGTTTCAGGGTCAAGCACTGTGCCTGCACCAATATTTACTTGACCCCCTACATGTTTAACTGCAGTTTCTATGACTCTAGTGACATTTGGTGTTTCCGCTGTAATTTCAACTGAAATGACTCCACCCTTTGCCAACGCTTCTAAAATCGGAACAATGTTTTCTTCGTTTGCTTTACGAATGACTGCAACAATTTTATTCTCTTTAATCACATCTATTAAACTCATTTTTTTAACCCCTTTGCTATTCTAAGTTTGCATGTTTTTGATTTAAGCTTGAATGATTTTTACCTTCAGGCTTTTGCAGTAAAAGATAAACAATAATAGCATCTAAAAGTAAATGAGCTGATTGGTCAAACTGACTTCCAAGCGGCTGAATTGTATCAGGCTCTGATGCAAGACGTTTTTTTGTGGCAGCAGGAATTGTAATCGTGCAATCGCTAAGCTTCCCAATAACAGAATCGTTATTTGTTGTAACCAAGGCCACTTTTGCATCAATTTCCTTTGCCTTTTTAGCATATTGAACTAGAGAACCTGTGCTGCCTGAACCAGAAATCGTTAGCAATAAATCCCCGGTTTCAATACTTGGAGTAATCGTTTCACCGACAACATAAACCGGATATTCACTATGCATCATTCGCATCGCAAATACTTTTCCAATTAATCCGGAACGACCTGTGCCTGCGATGAAAATACGCTTTGCGTTTTGCAGTTCATTTGCCAATTTAGCGGCTTCATTTTCGTCAACTTGCGCTAATACTCCGGAAATTTCTCCAGCAATAGTTTCAATGATTTTTTTCATTTTTGATCACCTTTCTAAATAAAAATTAACAAGATTCTCGTTCAATTAATGTTGGTTCGAACCGGTAGACTTTCGCTTGATTGATGATTTCTTTCGTTTGAATTCTTTCGAATAAGAGATTTGCTGCCTTTGCCCCCATTTCAAATGACGGTTGGGCAATGGTCGTTAATGATGGACTGTAAATATCTGCAAAAGAGACTTCATCAATCCCAATTACCCCGATTTCATCAGGAATCCTCATTTGCTTTTTTTTCACATAAGTTAATAGCTCCATTAAAACGTGATCATTTGTTGCCAGAATGGCTTTAGGCGGATCTTTTAAATGGATTAATTTTTCAATCAAACTCTGCATTTCTGACGTCTTGCCACTAACGATATATTCTTCATTAAGCGGGATTTGATACTCCTGTATAGCGTTCTTGTACCCATTAAGTCGTTCCATACGTGGGGTAATCGCATGTTCGAAAGGTGGAGATAACAAGGCTATTTTTGAATATCCATTCTTCACCAATGTCTCAACCGCTATAAATGCAGCTTTTTCATTATCTAGTAATACTGTGTTTGTTTCGATCCCTTCAATCAAGCGGTCGATAAAAACGATAGGATAGTTTTCTCTTACTAAATCCTGATATAATGCTACATTTCCACCTGTTGGAAATGCGATAATGCCATCTACTTGCTTTGCTCTTAACATTTCAATATACTTCTTCTCTTTTTCAGGTTGATTATCGGCATTACAGATAATCACGTGGAAATCCTTTTCATTGCAAACATCCTCGATTGCTCGGATCACCTGTGTAGAAAAGACATGCAAAATGTTTGCAACGATGACCCCAATTGTTGTGGTTGACTTTTGTTTTAAACTTCTTGCTAGAATGTTCGGTCTATAGCCAAGAACATTAATGGTTTCTTCTATGCGCGCTTTCGTTTGCTCTCCCATATAGTCGTAGCGCTGGTTTAAATATTGGGATACAGTGCTTTTTGAGACACCTGCATGTTGGGCGACATCTGCAATCGTAACCTTTTTCATCTATTGGACTCCTAAGTAATGCAATAATTTTTATTTTAGTTTGAGTAAATCGGTTTAGTAAATCGATTTAGTGAAATTATAAAACAGTTGTAAGCGTTTTACAACCCCTTTTTTAAAAAATGAAAGAGAGAAGCAAGGAACCAAATAATAATATTTTTTACATATTGTGGGACGCTCACCTTCATGTTATAGTGTTGGAAACACATATACTAAACCGGTTTAGTAATGATACATCTAGGAGGTTGAATGATGACGAAGGTAATTTTACCTACACTCATTTTTAATAAACCTATTTCTATTGAAAAACAGGTTACAAAAATAAAAGAATACGGTGCTGATGGAATAGAAGTACGACGGGAGTGTCTAACAGATGTCTCAACTGACTTGGGGACATTAAAACGATCAATTGCAGTTTCTGACCTGGACCCTGTTATCTATTCGGTACCAATAGAGTTATGGAAAGACTCTTATTCCCTGAATCCGATTGCAGAAACATCCATTAAGGAGGCTGCGTTTCTAAATGCTACCCATATAAAGTTTTCCCTAGGAAAGTTTGATGCGAATAAGGCTGACACAGACATGTTTGATAAATGGCTGAACACCAATCTGCCAAGAAATTTGAAAATGTTAATAGAAAATGACCAATCCACATATGGTGGAACATTACTTCCAATCTTATCCTTTTTCCAGTGGAAGAAAGGATTATCTATCGGCATGACGTTTGATGTTGGCAATTGGACAGTCAATCAAGAGGATTGGCTTCATGCTTATCATTCATTAAACCAATGGATTGAATACCTCCACTTAAAATCAGTAACAAAATTGAAAGAAGGATGGGCGAGCATCCCCTCCTCTGATGAACACTTAAGGATACCTCTTCCAGCCTTTACAGCCATTGAATTTCCATTAGCTAATCCTAATCGTGAAGCTCCACAATGGATAAACAAACTCAAAAAATGCTAAAAACGCAGAGGTATTTCACCTCTGCGTTTATCTTTCGAGTTTACCCTTTTAAGGTAAATCCAAACGTCATTTAACATATAACAGAAACTCTCAATACTATAGAAACTTCATTTTATACTCTGCTTTAAAAACGTCACCCATTTCAAGCCTATTTATTCCAAGCTTTTCCTCCAGTTTTCCGGATGTATGATATGTATCTGCAATGCCATACCACGGCTCAATACATACAAACGGAGCCATCGTACCATCTATATATTTTGACCATATTCCTACAAATGGAAATGCTTCAAACATAACTTCTACACCGTGGCCCGATTTAGTTGAAATCAATTTAATATGATCAATATTACTGTAAACAAGAGCATCATCTTTAAATAGAGAATCAGAAAGCTTGATCATTGAAAGATCATTAGCCGTTCCTTTCTCATGAATGAGGGAATCTATTAACTCATATTCCATCACATTTTTATTTTTAGATGGCGTAAAGTGTAACAGATAGTCCTCATTTGCTTCATTTTCTAAAAGTGGCACCTTAAATGCAGGATGTGCACCAATAGAAAAATACATATCCTCCTTGTTTTTGTTTAGAATTTCCCATTTAACAATGAGAGAATCTTCTTTAAGTTCGTAATGAATAAAAGCTTTAAATTCAAAAGGAAAACTTGATATATACTTTCCAGCAGACTCAAAAACAAAAGAAACTTTTGTTTCGGATTTAGCATGCAGTTCAAATGTGACATCACGCAAAAAACCATGCTGGGACATTGAGTAGGTCTGACCATTAAATTCATATTGGTCTTCTTTTAATCGTCCAACTATCGGAAATAAGACCGGAGCAACACGTCCCCAGTATTTGTCATCTCCTGACCACATATAATCGAGTCCATTTTTTTTATGCGTTACTTTACGTACTTCTGCTCCATTGCTTAAAAACTCTACTTTCAACCAATCATTTTCAATTCCAATTACCATCTTTAAACCCTCATCTCTATCATATTCGTACCCTAATTATACCCTTAACGATATATATCGCTAATAAAGAGATAAAAACTTTTTATTTTCAATGAACTTTTTTCCCTCTTCATTTGTATAGTTAGTAAAGATATTGATGGGAGATGTTACAAATGGATACTGGTTGGATTGTTTCTCTTATTGTTGCAGGTTTTTTAATGATTTTTATTTTAGTGATTGCGATTCCAATGGATCGTAAATATGTTGTCAGGGAAAATGGTAAAATCAATTATAAGAAAACGAAAATATATTTAAGATGGAATGTTTTTGACACACTAACCCTAGGACTATCAATATATTCCATAATTTGTGTTCAAGCTTTAAATTTTTTGGTTTCTAGTGGTGAAACAATTGAAAATGATTTTGTACAATTTTTTACAAACCAAGGACAGGTATGGACACTTGTGGCAATATTGTACTTAATAAGTAGGGTATCTATGACATTGAAAGCTATTAAGGAACGCTGGGGCGATGAGATTGAGTGAACGCGAAGACGAATTTATGATCGCTTATCAAAATGGTGATGAAGAAGCGTTAGAAAAGATCTATACCCTATTAAGACAGCCTCTTTATTCGTTTGTTTTTCGTTATTCTAGAGATGAGCAATTAGCCATTGATATCGTTCAAGACACATTTGTCAAATTACAACGCTATAAGCATGATTATAATCCAAGGAAAGGCAAACTCAAGTCCTATCTTTTTCAAATTGCCTATCGATTAATGATCACAAAATTAAACCGCCGTAAAAAATGGAGATCTCTCCTACCCTTTCTTACTCCGATACAGAAAGAGGAATTTCTTTATATTGAAAGGATAACAATTAGGGAGGCCGTTGCGAAGCTACCTGAAGGACAGCGTGAAGTTGTATTACTTTTCTACTATCACGATATGCTGCAAGAGGAAATTGCCGAAATCCTGGGAATACCAAAAGGGACGGTGAAATCAAGATTACACATGGCAATCAAACGATTAAGAGAAGAATTGGAGGAAGAGGAATATGAGACAGGATCTAAATAAAGATCATCATCTACGTAAGAGATTAGATGAATATCACATAGATATACCTGATTTCCCCATGAAACCTAATCGGTGGGAACGATTCATTCACTTTCTTGCTTCACCTGCAAAAGATCCGCTTGATCCATTAATTTCAACATCTAATGGACTTTTAGTTCTAAAACTTGTTCCAATAATCGGAACAACTGCGATTGCATTCATACAAGTTTTACTTATTTTATAAAAGATACTAAAAAATAACATCTTCTAGGAGTACACATCATTAACATAAAATGGTGTACTCCTTTTAATGGACTATATGTAAAATCTCCACACTATGATTTTCCTCTAACCTTGCCAAAACATTACTTCTGCCATTATTATCCCTTCATATCAAAATGATAAATATTTTGACATATTTTTATTAATAACGGGAAAAGTAATCAAGATGTTGATTATACTTTTTGAAAGGGGATTTCTCATGAATAATAAGTGGATTCTTATGTTAGTAGGATTAGTTTTTTCAGCGATGATTGCTGCCGGTTGTAATGCTGAACCAGATCCAGCACCTCCTGCAGATGATCAAAATCAGGTAGATCAAGAAAATGGGACAACTGATAATGATGTTAATACAGATGACAATTTACCTGGCGTTGATGAAGATGATACGATGACGAAAGATGATGAAAAAGATACAGATCCTGATCAAGAAGATGTTATTGAAGATGTAGAAGATATGGGCGATAAAAATAATAAAGACGAATAGACAATAATGATTTTTAAAAACGCATGACATTTTTATTCTGTCATGCGTTTTTTAATCAATCGTACTATTCCCGCCAAAATTTCGTATATTCCGCTTTATCCTGGATATTAAATTTAATCATTTCCTCTAGCAATTCATAGTTTACCGACTTTTTCCAAGGAATTCTAAATAATCCTTTGGTAGCACTGTAGCCCGCTTGTGCAATGTCATCTGAAAAGCGTGCAATGCCTACTTCTTCGGGTGAAATGCTCATATGTTGCTTCGCTGTGGAAAAACCGATAATATATGTACCATGATCTGTAAACATTGGGGTATTCCACTTTATTTGCACTTCCAAATTAGGAAACCTATCCGCAACCCATGCTAAAACTTCCTCTGTCCGCTCACGGTGATCGGGATGATCAATACCTGCTAAATATTCCGCAAAAACGTCCATATAGTTCCTCCTCGGCAATTTTTATAATAATTGCTACATTTTTAAAAGTTGAGCCAGCATTTAATTTTTCCGTTTTACTTCACTGCTTTATGAAACAAATTATATCATGTTTCCCCATGTATTAAATATGTTGCTTATTATTTCTGATAAATAGTTACATATTATGGAAATGGTTTTTGATACTTCGTCTTTTAAATGTAAATATAAAGGTAAAAGTAAGTTCGTTCCATTGCGCTTCTGACACTAGCTTTCCCCACTCCCGCAGGGTCGAGTGTCTTCCACTCCATTCCACTATAAAGTTAATAAAATATCCATAAGTAAGAATGTTTGCAAAAACAGTCTAATTAAAAGAAACGAACAGTTTATTCTTAGTAGATTTGCATGCTAGAATGAAGATGTCTATGTGTATAAATGTAAAAATTATCTAGATTTAGAAGGTGCTGTTTATGCCGGACTGGTCTTATCATCCATTAAAAAAACTCTTACTCAATAAGTTACATGCAAAAACAAGCCGGGAGTTTCTCCATAAATCAATGAGTACAATAGC
>Ga0182742_1002909_pt1 | contig 17877 bp, 15 predicted proteins | sample eDN5th37CBELigMG_FD_128880 | JGI IMG/M metagenome (GOLD analysis project Ga0182742, IMG submission 128880) | Enriched Miracle-Growth compost microbial communities from Emeryville, California, USA - eDNA 5th pass 37_C BE-Lig MG (version 2)... ...
AAATTTTTTAATTTAGTTGCTGGCATCGAAGGCATGATTTCCCTTACAATTGGTCAGCCCGATTTTCCCACTCCCCAACATGTAAAGGAAGCTGGAAAACGAGCTATTGATCAAAACCAGACGAGCTATACCCACAATGCTGGTTTGATTGAGTTGAGAGAAGCTGCAGCTAACTTTTACAAAGTAAAATACGGTGTCACCTATTCTCCAGACTCTGAGATTATTGTAACGACAGGTGCAAGCGAGGCCATCGATATCTCCTTTAGAACCATTTTAGAAGCAGATACGGAAGTCATCCTACCAGGGCCTGTTTACCCTGGCTATGAACCCATAATCAAGCTTTGTGGCGCAAAACCAGTTTATGTGGATATTCGGGAGAATGATTTTCGATTTACTGCCGAATTAATTGCTGAAAAAATCACCGATAAAACTCGATGCATTGTGCTTCCATATCCTTCGAATCCAACAGGCATCAGTTTAACTGAACAAGAATTAAGGGCAATAGCTAAACTGGTGAAAGGAAAGGATATTTTCATCCTTGCAGATGAAATTTACAGTGAACTTTCATATGAGCGCCAACATCAATCGATTGCCTCCTATCTACCAGAACAAACCATTGTCATCAACGGTCTTTCAAAATCACATTCCATGACAGGCTGGAGAATCGGCTTCCTTTTTGCTCCAGAAGCGATAACAAAACATATTCTAAAAGTCCATCAATACAATGTTACTTGCGCTTCGTCTGTATCACAAGTTGCTGCCATAACAGCATTAACCACTGGCATAAATGATGCCGACCAGATGAAGCAGGAATACATAAAACGCCGTGACTATGTTTATCGCAGACTCACTGGAATGGACCTTAAAGTAATCAAGCCGGATGGGGCCTTCTACTTTTTTGTAGAAATCCCTAATGGACGTTTTCAATCATTTGATTTTGCACTCGACCTGGTTAACAAACAAAAGGTTGCTGTTGTTCCAGGAAGTGCTTTTTCACAATATGGAGAAGGCTACTTCCGATTATCATATGCCTATTCGATGGAAGTCCTAGAAGAAGGCTTAAATCGTTTAGAGGCTTACTTAAAAACGATTTAAACCTTCGAACACATAAAAAAATCGTTCCAGTTACGGAACGATTTTTTTACCCTTGAAACCAATATTTATATAACGCCTGAGTACCTTTATCACTTAAACCTTGTTCAGCCAGTTGTTTATAGAGGGATTGAGCTAGCGATAAACCAGGCATTGCAATCCCCATTTTTTCAGCTTCCTCGAGAGCGATCCCCATATCTTTGATAAAATGCTTAATCATAAACCCTGGCTCAAAATCCCCTTTGATCACTCTTGGTGTAAGATTTGATAGTGACCAACTTCCGGCGGCACCTGTTGTAATTGTTTGCAATACTTTCTCTGGATCCAATCCGGCTTTCTCTGCATAAACTATGGCTTCAGTAACACCAATCATATTCGACGCTATGGCTATTTGGTTACACATTTTCGTATGCTGACCTGCACCAGCTTTTCCTTGAAGAACGATGTTAGAGCCCATTTTTTCTAAAATCGGTTCAATCTCAATGAAGGCTTTTTCTTCTCCACCGACCATAATTGCCAGTCTTGCTTCTCGTGCTCCGATATCACCACCGGAAACGGGTGCATCGATGGCATGCATCCCCTTCAGCTTTGCCTCTTGAGCAATTTTCACTGCAAGGGAAGGGGTCGATGTCGTCATATCGATTAAATATGTATTTTCGTTCCCATTTGAAATGAGTCCATCTTTCCCTAGATAAATCTCTTCAACATCTGATGGGTAACCTACAATTGTAATAATCACGTTCGCTTTTTCAGCTATCTCTTTTGGTGTATCCGCCCATCTTGCACCTTGATCTAATAGGTCCTGAGCTTTTTGTTTTGTTCTTGTATATACATATAATGGATAACCAGCCTTTAATAAATGTCCAGCCATGCTTTTTCCCATTACACCAGTTCCAATAAAACCAATAACGGTATTTTCTTTTGTAAGCATACCTATTCTCCCTTCACTTTTCGAACCTAAATTGATTTAACCATTCCACCATCTACTAAAAACGAACTACCGGTCATATAGGAATTAGCATCAGATGCTAAGAAAGCAACCACTCTTGCAAATTCTTCTGGTTCACCATATCGCTTCAATGGAATATTCTTCTTTGATTGATTCGCAAACTCCTCTTTGGATATCCCTAGTTTATCGGCACTAAATTGATCCAGATGTTCAACTCGGTCAGTGGCAATTTTCCCCGGAGCTACCAAATTAATTAATATGTTATAAGGAGCTAATTCTTGAGAAAGCGTTTTTGTTAATCCCACCATTCCTGTTCGAAACGTATTGGATAAAATCAGACCCGGAATCGGTTCCTTAATTGAAGTAGAAGCAATATTAATGATTTTCCCCCCTTGCTTTTTTAAATAAGGTAAGGCTTCCCGAATCATTCTTATATAAGAAAACAGATTTAACTCAAACGATTTTTGCCAATCCTCATCTGTTAATGATTCAAATGACCCTGCCGGCGGTCCACCTGCATTATTGACTAAAATATCCACTCCACCAAACCGATCCACAGCTTTAGCGATTAACTGCTTTATATCTTCTGGCTCCGTAATATCTGTCCGTTGAAAGTCAACCTTCCCATATCCCTCTAATTCCATCGCAACTTTTTTTAATTTCGACTCATCTCTTCCAGAAATCACGACATTTGCCCCTTCTTTTAACAAGGCTTCTGCGATTGCCCGACCTAATCCCTGACTCGAAGCTACGACAACGGCCGTTTTTCCTGTTAATTGAAAATCCATTTCTCCACCTCCAATAGGCTATTTACTTTTATTATAAAGTACTTATTATCAGAATTCATTCATTTGCAAGACATCTTATCAGAAAACTTGCAGCTTGAGCCTGTTTTCGCAAAGTTTGTTTTTAAAATCCTTAAACCAAATTTAACGCGATAGAAGCCCTTTTCAGCGTTAATACTTAGTTTGTAAGCCCTTTTCTCAACATGTGAACCAACTTTGGAATGAAATCATAGCCAAATCATTCTATATTTCCTTTAAGAGCAACAATTTTTGAGAAAAGAGCCATAAAAAAAGACCGGTTGTCAAAGACAACCGGCCAAGTCTGGGGGAAAAATGAGAATGATTAGCTTACCTTTAGTTTTACCAAAGTGCTTACTTATTTATACCCGCAAACCTGAATTTAAAACATATTTAACATTACAAATATGTTACAAAGAAGAAACTGTTGATTGAACAACTTCAACTACTTCTTCTGTTGTCCCCATTTGAAGTGCCTTTTCAGCTAAAACTTCCATATCGGCTTTAGATAAGTTTCTAATTAGTGATCTTGCTTTTAATATTGAAGTAGCACTCATCGAGAACTCATCTAACCCTAAACCAATTAACAATGGAATTGCTGTTTCATCGCCAGCCATTTCTCCACACATTCCTGCCCATTTTCCTTCTTTATGAGCAGCATCAATCACCATTTTTACAAGGCGAAGAATGGATGGATTATATGGCTGATAAAGATACGAAACTTGTTGGTTCATTCGATCCGCAGCCATCGTATATTGGATAAGATCGTTCGTACCGATACTAAAGAAATCAACTTCTTTAGCAAATTGATCAGCAAGAACTGCAGTTGACGGAATTTCAACCATGATTCCAAGCTCAATTTTGTCTGCAACTTGGATACCTTCAGATTGAAGTTTTTGCTTTTCCTCTTCTAACATCCCTTTGGCTTGTCTGAATTCCACTAATGTAGCAATCATTGGGAACATGATTTTTAAATTTCCAAAGACACTCGCTCGAAGCAATGCTCGAAGTTGTGTTCTGAAAATATCTTGTTCTTCTAAGCACAAACGGATGGCTCTAAACCCAAGGAAAGGATTCATTTCTTTTGGCAGGTTCAAGTATGGAAGCTCTTTATCGCCACCAATATCTAAAGTACGAACAACAACTGGCTTTCCTTCCATTCCCTCAAGGACAGCTTTATAAGCAGTGAATTGCTCTTCTTCTGTCGGAAGTTGATCGCGATCCATGTATAGGAATTCAGTACGATATAATCCTACTGCTTCCCCTCCATTTTCTACTACACCTTTAAGATCCTTTGGTGTTCCAATGTTTGCAGCTAATTCAACATGTTGGCCGTCTGCAGTGACCGTTTTTTCGTTCACAAGCTTAGCCCACTCAGCCTTTTGTTTCGCATAATCCGCTTGTTGTTGTTTATACTCCTCAAGCATTTCCGGAGTTGGGTTGATATGGACTTCACCTTTTAACCCATCCACAACAACTAAATCGCCGTTGTTAATTTCAGTAGTAGCTGTTTTTGTTCCAACTACCGCTGGAATCTCCATTGAACGAGCCATAATCGCCGAATGGGATGTACGGCCACCAATATTTGTTGTAAAACCTTTTACAAACTCACGGTTTAATTGAGCTGTGTCAGAAGGTGTTAAATCTTCTGCAACAATAATAACCTCTTCCGTAACCATGCTCGGGTTTGGAATTTGAATTCCAAGTAAATGCGCCAGAACACGTTTTGTCACATCACGAATATCAGCCGCACGCTCTTTCATATATTCATTGTCCATAGACTCGAACATTGAAACAAACATATCAGCGGTTTCTTTAAGGGCATGCTCCGCGTTTACATTTTCAGAGTTAATTTTATCTTCTATTGGAGAAATAAGTTCTGGGTCACTAAGGACGAGCAAATGAGCTTCAAAAATAGCTGCTTTATCAGCACCTAGCTCTTTATCAGCGCGAGTCCGGATTTGTTCGAGTTCATCCTTAGCGGTTTTTAATGCAGATTGAAAACGAGCTACCTCCTGCTCTGGTGAGTCAACAGTCTTCTTTTCAAAAGAAAAGTCCGGTTCGACTAGACGATATGCCTTTGCGATGGCAATCCCGTTGGAAGCAGCGATACCTTGAAGAAAACTCATTATTCTGCTAATCCTTCCCTTTTAAGTGTTTCTTCGATTGTATTTAAAGCGTCTGCTTCATCGCTTCCTTCTGCGATAATAGTTATATCAGCACCTTGTCCAATTCCAAGAGACATTACACCCATAATAGATTTAAGGTTAACCTTCTTTTCTTTGTATTGAAGATGAACATCAGCATCAAATTTGCTAGCAGCTTGTACCAATAATGTCGCTGGGCGTGCATGAATCCCTGTTTCTGCAATTACTTTAAAGCTTTTTTCCATATCGAAATCAAACTCCTTTAAAAAATATATAGGTGAAATACATGATGCTTTTACCCCAAAGTCAAACTCAGGCTATCATATAAACATGTACTATTATTTTACCCAATTCGACATTCGATTCACACCATATATTTTTCCAATCGTTTCCTGAAAGCGTATGTAATTTCAATCATTTCTTTCCAACGATTAAAAATCACCATCAACAGAATAGCATGGTTAAAAGCAGTAAACAACCAAAAAAGCTTGTTTTATCAAGTTTTTTCATTAAAGCGTTTTCAATTAAGAACATTCAATATCTTTCAAAAATAGCCATAAACTGATTTTTGAAAGATATTTTCCACCCAATGTGGACTTTGCACGAACCGACAATTAATGACAAACTTATTAGTAGTTTCTCTAACTTCTTGGAGTTTGCAGGTATTGATAAATTACATCACCACCACGCTGTGCAATCCCTCGAAAATTTTTGAAGTCCTTACGATTTACAAGAACCTGTCTAAATGCTAAGAAGTCCGCTTTCAATACACGGTATTCAGCTAATTCGCCACTCTTTAAACGGTCTAAAATATCATTGATATCTTCAACTGACATACGATCACTCCTGACATCATTTCCTTCAACATCATACTACATGATTTCTAATTGTCTATATAAATGCCACATTTATAAAAACGTTTTCAAAAATATATTGAATAACTGGCAATTTTTAGGTATGGTAATTATAATTATGAAACCGCATCATTATCTGAGATAAAAATCGTTAAAGCTTTATGCTTGTTTTGTCTATTTCACTGTTGCGGAACAAAGAGATAGGAGTGAAGTTCTTTGAAAAAAGCACAGGTGGGAAATGTGATTGAATTCAGGGAAGGTTTACGAGGGATTGTTGAGAAAGTAAATGAGAACTCCGTAATTGTAGATTTAACCTATATGGATAATTACCGAGATCTTGAACTAGATCAAAGAACTGTCATCAATCATAAAAATTATACCATTATTAAAGAAACAGCTCTTCAATGATATGAATTCTTAAAAAAGTAGCAAACGCTACTTTTTTTGTGTGCAGATATAACCCTTTTTCTGAAAAGTCCAAAACTACTCCTTTTTAAACATAAAAACACATTATCTGTTACAATAATGTATGTTTGCATGAAAGGAGTCTCTGTTTATGATAAGAGTTATTTCTGACAAGCGTCTAGTTTTTGGCTTTTTCCTAGCCCATCTAGTCATCTTCTTAACCTTCGAACAGCAAAAAGTCTTTTGGTATTTCTTCACGGCTGCTATGCTTTTATTAATTAGTTATTCAATTCTTGATGAATCAGGAGAAAGAAACTCTTCTAAATCTCACCTCTTATTCGGTATCATAACCGGGGTTATACTATATGCAGTCTTCTGGCTTGGGGATACTCTGATTGGAGTTTTAAACTTGCCGTTAGAGATCCAAATCACAAGATTATATAAACTATTCTCTCCGGAAACAGTATGGCATTATATTGTTCTCTTGCTGGTTATAGGTCCTGGAGAGGAGATATTCTGGAGAGGATTTATCCAAAGAAAACTACATCGCTATACAAGTGCTCGAACAAGCATTATCATTTCAACGCTTCTCTACGCATCTGTTCAAATTTATTCTGGTGAGTGGGTGCTCTTCATTGCTGCGCTAACCGGAGGTCTTGTATGGGGAGCCTTATACGCTTGGAAAAAAAGCATTCGACTAGTCGTGATTTCTCATATTGTTTTTGATTTACTTATGTTTGGCTTATTGCCCTTAAGATAAAAACTCATAAAAAACTCCGAGCAAAGAGGAACACTTTATCCTCCCTCTTCTCGGAGTTTTGTTATTTTTTATTTACTTTTCCCTTCGCCTTAAAAGGTTTCATCCATAAAAGAATAATAAAAATCAGACTTATATTACCGAATAGCGGATATAAATAAGACAATAGCGTACTATAGTCAAATTGACTCACTAAATAACAGATAAAGAAGATCCCAATCACAATGCTAACACTTGGAACGGAGATGTATTTTTTCACCTGCCGTTCTAAACCAAAAATATTGCCAATAACGGATGTGAAAATTTCTCCATATATTATTAAGATAAAGACCCAATATAGCCCCGGAGCGAGATTTTTCATAATTGTAGCCATTGGAATTTCATAAGTCTCAAGCCCTGGAAGCATGATTAAGGTAAAGTGACTCATTATTAAAATCAGTGTTAGAGCAATCCCTCCGAGGATTCCTCCCCACTTTACCGTTTGATCATCCTTTATTTCTGCCGCAACAGGTACAAGGACAGCCTGGGCAAGGGATAGATTAAAGGCTGTATATGTAAACGGAGCGACCACAGATTTCCACCCATCATCCGATGCTGGGACAAACAGCGCTTGTTCTGCAAATCCAGGTTGTTTAATTGATAAGTACATTAAAATAAGGCTAAAACCGATCATTGCAGGCACAACGAAGGAGTTAACAGCAAACAATCCTTTGATTCCTAAAATCATGACCAAAATGGAAAATGCGATTGTAATCAATATCCCAATGTTTTTAGACATTCCCAATTGCTCTTGAAAGACCGCCCCTGCTCCAGAAAGCATTACCGCACAAACTCCTAGGAGCATAAATAACATAATAAAATTTATAATTCCTCCAAATAATTTTCCAAATAAATATTCATTAAATTGTTCATATGAACTTGCTCCAATATGAGCCGCAATTCTCATTAATTTTGATCCCATAAAAATGAGTAAATATCCACTCATCAAGATTCCGATTAACCCAATAAAGCCGAAACGTGAAAAGAATTCCACAATCTCTCGACCTGTAGCAAAACCGGCTCCAACGACCGTTCCAACATATACGGCTGCAATTTGAAACGCGGCTCCCCAGTTTGTCCTCACACAACTCCCTCCTTGTTTTCAATATATGAGCGTAGAGACAAACCATGACAAGCTTTTTTATCCCCCGTTCTTTTTAGAAGGCTATTTTCGTAAGATTGTTGTTAAAATCCAAAAGCCGATTTTAACGTACGATAAGCCATTTTGTGAGTTCATACTATGATTACTAGCTCTTTTTCTCCTGATTTAAAGCTACTGTCCAGTGAAAACACAGCTAATTTTTTTCTCTTTATATCTAAAAACAAAGTTTTTAGATAAGAGCCTTTTGGCAAAATTTTTCATAAGCAAACCTCTTGAAAGTCAAAAAAGGTCAGACTATAATGTAGTCAAAGGTCAAAGTTAGTCAAAGTCAGGACTTAGTATTTTTAAACATTATTTAAGGAGGAATTTAAATGCTTTGTCAACATTGTCATAATAATTCAGCAAACATTCAATTAAAGGTAAATATCAATGGCAGTCAAAAGCATTTAATGCTCTGCCAAGATTGCTACCAAAAGGAACGAGAAAAGCTTGGCGCTTCCTTTCCTTCAAGTGGATTTTCTGGTTTTTCAAACTTCGCAAACAAAGATTTAACCGATATCTTTAAAGCTTTTTCTGGTCCTTCTCCAAACCCAATTCCTGGCCAGCCACACAGTGAACCAAAAGCTGCTAGTGGTGGAAATGGATTAATTGATCAAATTGGGCGAAATCTTACTCATGCAGCTAAAGCAGGGCTAATCGATCCTGTAATTGGTCGAGATGAAGAAGTTGAACGGGTTATTGAAATTTTAAATCGACGAAATAAAAACAATCCCGTGTTAATTGGAGAACCTGGTGTAGGAAAAACAGCCATTGCCGAGGGCTTTGCGTTAAAAATTGCCGAGGGGGAGGTACCAAACAAACTTAAAAACAAAGAAGTTTATTTACTAGATGTTGCTTCTCTTGTGGCTAATACTGGGATTCGTGGACAATTTGAAGAAAGAATTAAACAGTTGATTCAAGAACTGCAACAACGCAAAAATATTATTTTATTTATTGATGAAATTCATTTACTAGTTGGTGCAGGTTCAGCTGAAGGTTCAATGGATGCAGGTAATATTTTAAAACCTGTACTAGCACGTGGCGAACTTCAAGTCATCGGGGCTACAACCTTAAAAGAATACCGCCAAATTGAAAAGGACCCTGCATTAGAGCGTCGTTTCCAGCCTGTCCATGTTCATGAACCATCTTTAGAAAAAACAATTGAAATCTTAAAAGGAATCCAATCGAAATACGAACAATATCATGAAGTAACGTATGCAGAAGAAGCCTTAAAAGCGTGTGTACAGCTGTCACACCGTTATATACAAGATCGCTTCTTACCAGATAAAGCGATTGATTTAATGGATGAAGCCGGTTCTAAATTGAATCTAAAATCCGGTTATGCTGGAAAAGATCAAATTGAAGAAAGACTTTCTGCTATTGTAAAGGAAAAAGAGGCGGCACTAGCGCAGGAAGATTATGAAAAGGCAGCAAAACTTCGTGACGAGGAAGCAACCCTCGAAAAAGAATTAAACGCTGAACATAAAGAAGTTCGCCCGGAAGTCACAATTGAACAAATTCAAGAGCTGATTGAAAAGAAAACAGGCATCCCAGTTGGTAAACTGCATTCCGACGAGCAAGGAAAAATGAAACATTTAGAGAACAACCTTGCAGCAAAAGTGATTGGTCAAAATGAAGCCGTAAAGAAAGTAGCAAAAGCCATTCGACGTAGTCGTGCAGGTTTGAAATCAAAAAATCGGCCGATTGGTTCGTTCTTATTTGTCGGTCCAACTGGTGTAGGAAAAACCGAGTTAACCAAAACATTAGCTGAAGAACTTTTCGGAACAAAAGATGCGATGATTCGCCTTGATATGAGTGAGTACATGGAGAAGCATAGCGTGTCTAAAATCATTGGTTCTCCTCCAGGATATGTTGGTCACGATGAAGCTGGACAATTAACTGAAAAAGTCCGCCGTAACCCTTATAGCATTCTTTTACTAGACGAAATTGAAAAAGCACATCCAGATGTTCAACATATGTTCTTGCAAATCCTAGAGGATGGACGATTAACTGATAGTCAAGGTCGTACAGTCAGCTTCAAAGATACAGTCATCATAATGACAAGTAACGCGGGTGTCGGACATAGAACTATTAAGGTTGGATTTGACCAGAGCGATGTTGCAAATGAAACTAGTATCTTGGACTCACTCGGAGCTTTCTTTAAGCCAGAATTTCTTAACCGTTTTGATAGTATTATTGAATTTAAATCACTAGAAAAAGAACATCTTCTTAAAATTGTCGATTTAATGTTAGCTGAGTTATCAGAATTATTATCAGAACAAGCCATCCAGCTTGAAGTAACCGCTGAGGTAAAAGAAAAACTCACAGAACTCGGTTACCATCCGGCATTTGGTGCTCGCCCACTTCGCCGTGTTATTCAGGAACAATTGGAGGATAAACTTGCAGACTATATTCTAGAAGAACCTGAAACAACTCAGTTGATTGCACATCTAAAAGATGATGAAATTATCATTCGCAAGAAATAACAAACAAAGCCCGGTCTCCTATATGAGACCGGGCTTGCTTTTTGACTATAACTTTTTATCGTCTACGGAATTTAGCCACTCTTCAATTTCACTTACAACAGAACGAACGCACCCGTCATCGAATGGAGAGATTAAATTCGCCTCTTTTACAAGTTCAGTAAATGGCATGCTGCCACCAAGCTTACATAATTTCAGATAATCTTCCCAGGCCTCTTCGTGGTTCTCCCGGGATCGTTTCCAAAATTGGAATGCACAAATTTGCGCTAAAGTATAATCGATATAATAAAATGGTGAATTATAAATATGTCCCTGCTTCTGCCAGAATCCACCATTTTCTAAATACGCATATCCGTCATAATCTTTATGTGGCATGTATTTTTTCTCAATTGCTCGCCATTGTTGCTTGCGTTCTTCTGGTGTAGCATTTGGATTTTCATATACCCAATGTTGGAACTCATCGACGGAAACACCGTAAGGCAAGAAGAGAAGTGCGTCGCTTAGGTGAGCAAATTTATATTTATCTGTTTCTTCCTTAAAGAATAAGTTCATCCACGGCCAAGTGAAGAATTCCATACTCATAGAATGAATTTCACATGCCTCATAAGTTGGCCAATAGTATTCTGGGATCTCAAAATGGCGACTAGAGTAAACCTGAAACGCGTGCCCAGCCTCATGGGTAAGCACGTCAATATCCCCTGAAGTCCCATTAAAATTTGAAAAAATAAACGGAACTTTATAATCCTCAATAAAAGTACAGTAACCCCCACCCGCTTTTCCTTTTTTAGCAACGAGGTCCATTAGATGATTCTCTACCATGAAGGAAAAGAATTTCCCTGTTTCAGGAGATAGATCATCGTACATTTTTTGACCATTATTTACAATCCATTCTGGATCGCCTTTTGGTGCCGGGTTTCCTGTTTGAAAGTTAAACGGCTCATCATAGTACGTTAACCGGTCAACCCCAATTCGATCTTGTTGGCGCTTCTTTAACTTTGTCGCAATTGGAACAATGTATTCCTCTACCTGTTTTCTAAAATTAGCTACCATTTCTGCATTGTAGTCCGTGCGGTACATTCGATTATATGCTAGTTCTACAAAGTTTGGATAACCTAACTTTGTCGCAATTTCCGTTCGTACTTTCACTAGTTCATCGTAAATAGAATCAAATTCCTTTTCATGGTCAGCAAAAAAACCAAACCTCGCTTCACTTGCTTTCTTGCGCATTTTTCGGTCTTTCGATTGTGCAAAAGGTTCTAATTGAGCAAGGGTCCGTTCTTCTCCCTCAAATTCGATTTTTGCTGATGCAACAAGCTTTGTATACTCCGTTGATAGTTTATTCTCTTTTTGCAGCAGTGGAACAATTTCAGGATGAAATGTTTTTAATTGAGCCTCTGCAAGGGCAAATAATTGTTTCCCCCATCTATCTTCCAACTCTTTCCGGAAAGGAGACTGTACGAGCGCTTCATAATATTTAGTCACTAATCCTTCTACTTGTGGAGCCAGTTCATCTAGAAAATCTTGCTCCTCTTTATAAAATTCATCATTGGTGTCGACGGAGTGACGAATATAACATAGATTAAACATCGTATCCATTTCATTCCGTAAAGTATTAATAATTTTCATCGCTTCATCTTGTTTAGCGGCTGAGCTTGATTTATTAAATTGATTTAAAGCTTCCTCAAAGCGCTGCTCAAACAATGGAAAATTTGGCCGCTCATATGTATACTCTTCAAACTTCATTGTACTTCCTCCCTAAATTGTATAAATATCCATTCCTGAAAAATAGGTTATTCAGGGTAGCCGAACTAATACTTTCCCAAAGATAATCCTAGTTTTTTCAATAGATCGATGGCAGTTTGTTTTTCTTCAGTATTTAGCACAGACATAAGATCGTTAATTCGCTGACTATGTTCTGGGAAAATCTCTTCAATAAATGCTCTGCCCTCTTCAGTAATTTGAGCATAGGTTACTCTTCGGTCTTTTGGACAGCCATTCCTTCTCAAATAACCTTTTTGTTCTAGTTTATCGACCACATAAGTTATACTCCCACTTGCCAGTAGAATCTTCCCACCAATTTGTTGCAATGGCTGATCTCCTTTGTGGTAAAGCAATTCCAGAACAGCAAATTCCGTGGGGTTCAGCCCCTTTTGCTGAATAACTTTATTTACTTCCTCATTTATAGCCCTAAACGCTCTAGACAGGACGATAAACAATTTTAAAGACTGATTGATTTGTTCTTCTTTCATCTGCATTTCATTCCTTTGTTTCAATTGATAGTTAAATTATAAACGAAAATCCAGCATTTAACATCATTTGTCCTATTTGTTTCTTTTCAGAGAATTAACTTTGCCCTCCTTGAAACCCTATAAAGTCTGAAAATCCCTCTCCAAACATACTGAAATTTTGGTAAGATAACATTGAATCTAATAAAAAGAAGGCGATTGGTTTGGGTCAAAGTGCTGCAGTTATTCAGCCTATTCAACAAAAGCAAAAAACAACAACTTATAAAATTTTGTTTATTATTGGTTTATGTCACTTGTTAAATGACTCTTTACAAGCAGTCATTCCGGCAATGTTTCCAGTGCTCGAAAAATCTATGGGACTTTCATTTACTCAGCTTGGATTCATTGCTTTTTCGTTAAATATTGTCTCCTCCATTCTTCAACCTGTTATCGGGATAATGGCGGATAAAAAGCCGATGCCATTCGCATTACCGATTGGTCTAAGTTTCACCTTCATTGGCATTTTGGGGCTATCTTTCGCTCCAAGCTATGAGTGGATCATCGGTTCTGTCCTACTAATGGGGTTCGGTTCTGCTGTTTTTCATCCTGAGGGATCCCGCGTTGCCTATATGGCTGCTGGACCACGCCGCGGATTAGCACAATCGATATATCAGGTTGGCGGAAATACAGGTCAAGCGCTAGCTCCTCTCATCACTGCACTCGTCCTCGTCCCTTTAGGCCAAAAAGGAGCTGCTTGGTTTGGTTTAGTTGCAGCGGTTGCCGTTGGTTTTCTTTATTATATTGCCTTATGGTATTCAAATAATCTAAACGAGCAGCAACGGTCAGGAAAGAAACTCCAAAGAGTAAAGCCTGTTAACCACACTGCTTCCAAATCTATTAAACGGGCTCTAGTTTTAATACTATTTTTAATTTTCGCGAGATCCTGGTATATATCCGGCATTACCAATTATTATTCATTCTTCGCCATTGACAAATATGGGCTCTCCATCAAGGAAGCACAAATCTTTCTATTCGCTTTCCTTGTCGCTGGCGCAATTGGAACTTTTTTCGGCGGACCACTTGCAGATCGTTTCGGCAAAAAAAATATCATCTTTTCATCCATGCTTGGAACCGCACCGCTATCAATCTTACTTCCATTTGTCCCTACCGGTCTAGCATTTGTGATGATTACGATCATCGGTTTTATTTTAATGTTAAGTTTTTCAGTAACGGTTGTTTATGCGCAGGAACTAGTTCCTGGGAAGATTGGGACAATGGCTGGATTAACTGTCGGTCTGGCATTCGGTATGGGGGCTGTTGGATCAGTAGGAATAGGTTCTTTGGCTGATTTAATAGGAATGCCGCAGACTATCATGATCATTGGTTTACTTCCATTACTAGGGATGTTTACTCTATTTCTCCCATCTGACAAAAGACTACAATCCTTCTACAAATAAAATGGATGGACAAGGGGGTTAGCTACCTTTACTAATATCTTAAATAAGGTATTTGGCAAAATTAAATTGCACATTCAGTTGTATTTTTTACAGAAGCAACAAAGTTTATGAAAAGAGCCTAAATAAAAAAGCGAAAAAGAGACTCAGCTCTTTTTCGCTTTTTGCTTTAATTGATCTTACTGAGTCTTGTCTTTAAGTCTTGTTTTTCTTTAGTAGATAACATTCTTTCTGCCATAGGAAAAAGCACTTTCTCTTCCTTTGAGAAATGATCAACTAATGTGTATTGTGCTTCTTTCACAAGTGCGGTATCTTGCTTCATTTTTTTTGTATCATATGTTTCCAGATCGTTCTTTGTATTTTCTAAGAAGACTCCAATCAGGGATTTCGCTCGGTCATGCTCATATTCCATTACCGCAATTGGGCCAGTTTCTCTACCAATGTAGGTACCCATCATTTCAAATAGAACCCCTTCTTCTCTCTCTGAATGTGGTTCAAGCTCTTCGAAAAACTCTATTACAGCTGGCCGGAGTTTCATAAAGTTAACAACAATCTGGTCTTCGTTTTCTATTTTTACGCAAAGGGTAAGCAAGTCTTCCAATTTATTTAACAATGAAACATGTTCATTTTTCAATTGCTGCAGGCCTTCACTTAATTCCACAGGTTCATTTCCTAACATTGAACTCATACATGCTGGCATAATGCAATTCCCCTTTTTTATTATTTTACTTAAAGGCTGTTTTTCGTTAAAATCCTAAAGCCAACAATGTTGACGCGAAATAAGCTTTTCTCTGTGGTACTACTTAGTTTGTAAGCTCTTTATCCTTCTTATAAACGGCTTTGGAATGGAATCATTGCTAAATCATTCTATATTTTCTTTTAAATAAGCAACAATGTTTGAGAAAAGAGCCTACCTAAAGTATAAATTGTTACATTCCGAAACGTAGTGACTCTTATCACAGGGGATGATAGAAAGAGCTTCCTATCACTTTCATCAAGAATATTTCACATAATGATAAATTTTAGGTTTTAAGTGTTGTAATACTGGGTAAAAACAAAATAACCACCGACAACTGGTCAGTGGTTAAGGATAAACTATTAACTGTTTTCTATTTTTCAGGAATCAAAATGTCCTGCCGCTTGTTTTGGGTTTTGAAAAAACCAAAAAAGGTTTCGAAAATGAATTTTTTCCTTTGATTTTTCAGGAAGGATGTTCTGCATAGATAGTTGGTATTCATAAATTAGCTGATCTAGTTCCTGACTACAAGCAATCGTTTCTAAACTATTAAATCCAGTCTCACGTGCACAGGCAAACATCTCTTCTTTTTTTGTCTGAATTTGCACAAGTAAAGGATTAATTTTTTCGCGCACCTGCCACTCCCCCTAGTCCAATCCCTTTCCCTTCACTCTATTGATAGAATGATCTACTTACTAAAGCAGTATTACAGAAAATTAAATCAATGTAAATAGATTCGCAAAAATAGACATTTTTCTTAAATAATAATTGTCCTTCGACATCTTTCCAACATTAAAAAAACTAGTAATCTGACAAAATGCCCTACAACCCGATCTCTCTCTCAAATTGAAAAATATGGTAAATTATCACACAAATAGTGCTATTAATCTACTTAGCTATATAAAAATAATAAGCACCTTTTTAACAAAGTGCTTACTAAAAAATGCTATTAGTTCTCTTTGTTTCCATTATGTTTAAAGGCTGCTCCCTCAATCTTGAGTAACCAATCTTTTATTTCAACCCTCGAACCAGCATAACCTGTCAAGGTTTGATTTTTCCCGATTACTCGGTGACAAGGAACGATAATAGGAAATTTATTGGCTTTATTCGCTTGTCCGACAGCCCTAACCGCTTTGGGCCTCCCAATCATGTTGGCAACCTCCTGATAACTTTTCGTAGCACCAAATGGAATTTCCAATAAACTATTCCATACACTTATTTGAAACTCAGTACCAGTTTGCGCAATTGGCAGGTTGAATGTTGTTCTTTCTCCAGCGAAATACTGTCTTAGCTGTCTTTTACATTCGACAAGTAGCTCATCATTAGGATCCTCTTTCAATGAAGCAACCTCTTCGATGCGAAGAAAGTCCTCCTCACCTATATGAATGGCCTGGAGTTTCTTATTCTGAGCGACCAAATAAAACTCTCCAACTTCAGATTCAATCTTCGTAAATGTTCTCATTTCACACATCCTCCGCTTCCAATATATAACGGCTATCAATAAATAAGCAAGCTACTTATGATTACCTTGGTATACAACTGGATGTTAGATTTAGATCCTTTTGCGTATTGATAAAGGACAATTGATACTTAGAACCGGTCTAATCTTTCTAGCATGATAGAAAATCAGAATGTGATTGGATTATATGCACGGTTTTTTATTATAGCTGGGTGATAAGACAGGTTGAGTTAATAGTAGGTTCTTATTACTTTCAAACCTTGGTTCATAGACAGTTTTACTTATTTCCAATTGATTTCTGTCTTTCAAAGCCTCGTTATGGGGCAGTTTCACTTATTCACAAATCCTTTCTGTCCCTTAACCTTTGCTTCTAAGACAGTTTATAATTAACAAAACTCTATCTGTCTTATAAAATTTATCCTTGTCCTAATACAAGTCACTTCTATTTAAAATCTAGGAGAAGAAAGCAAAAATCTGCTTGCGGACGCTAGGCTAGGAACTAGGGAAAATTCAACACATGATTGCGCTTGGGGGGGATCCGTCGGAAAATAAAGTGGTGCAACGTATTTCAACTGTAAAAACACAAAGAATCTGTAGACAAGCCTAATCGAGATTGTCTACAGTTTGAAGAAAAGCTTATAGGTGCGGATTTTCATGCTTAGCTTTTAGGCGTTGCCATCTTCTTTCAACTTCAGCCTCAAAACCTTCTAATAAGTCTTTATTTTCCTCTTTTAATAAGTGCTTTGTTTTTCCCATCCACTTTAACCAATCGGTGAGTGGAATTTTTTTCTTTTTTGCTTCTGGGTCATACGTAATGTTCGTTTCTCCTTGTTCTACTTCATATAATGGGAAGAAGTTGGAGTTTACCGCGGCTTCAACAATGGTTTGGCCAAATCTGTCTTCCGATTTCCAGTTAAGCGGACACGTAATTAAGATTTTTCCATATACCATGCCTACATTTTTGGCATACCATTGAGCTTTTGCTGCCTTTTTGACAAGGTCCTGTGGGAATGCTTCTGTACCGGTAAATACATAAGGAATATTTGTAGCAGCCATAATTTGCGCTGTATCTTTATGATGATAAGCTTTTCCTTTTTGCATTTTACCTACATTAGTCGTGCTAGTCATATGCCCAATTGGAGTGGAATAAGACATTTGTGAGCCTGTATTCATATAACCTTCATTATCATATTCAAGAATGATTAATTTATGATTTCGGAGAGCAGTCCCTATAGCAGAACCCATTCCGATGTCCATTCCACCATCACCAGTAATCATCACGAAAGTTGCGTCACTTGCTACTTCAATTTCACCGCGACGCTTAAGTTCTAAA
>Ga0182742_1002910_pt1 | contig 17876 bp, 16 predicted proteins | sample eDN5th37CBELigMG_FD_128880 | JGI IMG/M metagenome (GOLD analysis project Ga0182742, IMG submission 128880) | Enriched Miracle-Growth compost microbial communities from Emeryville, California, USA - eDNA 5th pass 37_C BE-Lig MG (version 2)... ...
CGCCCCGGTGCTGATCCTGGACGAGCCGACTGCCGGCCTGGACGCGGAGACTGAGCGCGCCTTCCTGGAGACGCTGGAGGAGGTGACCGCCGGCCGCACCGTCATCCTGGTCACGCACCGGCTGACCGGCGTGGAGCGGCCGACGCGAATCCTGCGCCTGGCGGGCGGACGGGCGTTGCCGGCGGCCGGGTAGGCGCCCTGCCCGGTCCCGTTCCCGCTAGGGGTTGCCGCTGCCCTGGCCCGATGGGCCGGCCTGGGTCTGCTGCTGCCCGCTGCTGCTCTGGATCTGGATGCGGTTGGTCCTCGTCTCGCCTTGCTGCGGCCGCGGAAGCATCACATGCAGCACGCCCTTGTCGAAATTGGCAGTGACGCTGCCGGGATCGGGGGCGTAGGGCAGGCGCAGGCTGCGCTGGAAGCTGCCGTAGCTGCGCTCCTGCATGTGCAGGCCGCGCTGGTCGGATTGCCGCTCCTCCCGCTTCTCGCCCCGGATGGTCAGCACGTCGTTGTCCAGCGACAGCTCGATGTCATTCTCGGAGACGCCGGGCAGTTCGGCGGTCAGTTCCAGCCCCTGGTTCGTCTCCCTGACGTCGAGGCTGGGAACATAGCCGAGGGCGGTGCGGAATCCGGGGGCGCCGCGGAACACGTCCTCCACCACCCGGCCGAGTTCGCGCTGAAGCTGCATGAAGGGGTCGTCGCGGGTCAGGTCGTTCCGGTTCGCCAGGAAACGGGAGAGCATGCGAACCTCCTTTCGCTCTGTTCATCCGGTGACGCGGGGATGGACGCCCCACATCCAGCCAAGCGCGGCGCGGAGAGCCAAGCTGCACGGCGAACGAAAACGGATCCGTGATAGGCTGCATCCGTCGCCCATCCCACGGGTTCGGGCGAAACATGCAGCGCAACCCGATCCAGGAGACCGCCCCGCGTGTCAGCGCCGCTCCCTGCCCGCCGCAGCCTCGACCTGGCCAAATTCCGCGACCCGCATCTCACCGCGAAGGGAGAGCGCCGGGCGAGCGTGGCGCTGTCCGCGCTGCGGGTGCTCTGGGTGAACACCGGCACGCTCTGCAACATCACCTGCCGCAATTGCTACATCGAGAGCAGCCCGAGGAACGATGCCCTGGCCTATCTCTCGGCCGCGGAATTGGCGGAATACCTCGACGAGATCGCGCGTGACCGCCTGCCGGTGGAGGAGGTGGGCTTCACCGGCGGCGAGCCCTTCCTGAACCGCGAATTGCCGGCGATGCTGCGCGACGTGCTCTCGCGCGGCCACCGGGCGCTGGTGCTGACCAATGCGATGAAGCCCATGCGCAATCACGCCGCCGCGCTGCTGGCATTGCGCGCGGAATTCGGGAACCGGCTGACCATGCGCGTCAGCCTGGACCATTACGGCCCGTCCCTGCACGACCTGGAGCGGGGGGAGGGCAGCTTTGCCGCCGCGCTGGATGGCCTGATCTGGCTGGCGCGAAACCGCTTCCACCTGCATGTCGCGGGCCGTCTTGCCTTCGGCGGGGAAGGAGAGGCGGCGCTGCGGGCGGGCTTCGGCCGTCTCTTCGCCGCGCATGGCATCCCGGTGGACGCGCAGGATCCGGTGGCGCTGATGCTCTTCCCGGAGATGGATGCGGCGGCGGATGTTCCGGAGATCACCGAAGCCTGCTGGGGCATCCTGGGCAGAAGCCCGGATTCGGTGATGTGCGCCTCCGCCCGCATGGTGGTGAAGCGCCGGGGCGCCACCCGGCCTGCGGTGGTCGCCTGCACCCTGGTGCCCTACGATCCACAATTCGAGCTGGGCGCCACCCTGGCCGAGGCATCGCGGCCGGTGCCGCTGAACCACCCGTATTGCGCCAAATTCTGCGTCCTGGGTGGCGCCGCCTGCTCGCGCTGAGACCGCGGGGCTGACGGGCCGGCCCGGGCTGGTTGACGTCTTCGCGGCTTTACGGACTGATCCGGGAGAAACCCGAACCGGAGTCGCCCATGCGTCGACGCATCCTCCTCGCTGCCCTCCTGCCCGCCCTGGCCGCCTGCCAGCTGCCTCGGGACGAGGTGGCGCAGGGCCCGGTGCCGGTGGTCTTCTTCACCGAGGACAGCGCTGCGCTCAATGATGACGGCCGGGCGGTGGTGGCCAGCGCGGCCAAGATCGCCAAGGCCAATCCCAATGCGCCGGTGACGGTGATGGGCTTCGCCGGGCCGGCCGGCAGCCAGGGCTACAACCAGGCCCTGTCCGATGCCCGCGCCCGCATGGTCGCCGATGCGTTGATCGCGGAAGGCGTCCCGGCCAGCCGCATCCAGATCCGCCCGCGCGGCCCCGTGCCCTTCGAGATGATTCCGACCGAGTCCCGCCGGGTGGAAATCCGCGTCGGCAGCTAGGTTCCCGGCCGTTTCATTCCATGCCGGCGGCTGACGCTGCCGCCTTGGCATGGCATGACGCCGCCATGCCCGATTCCCTGACCCCGGAGACCATCGGTGCGGATCCCGAGGAGGTCCTGCACCGGGTCTTCGGCCATACCAGCTTCCGCGGCCGGCAGGAGGAGATCGTCCGCCATGTCATGGCGGGCGGCTCCGGCCTTGTGCTGATGCCGACTGGCGGCGGCAAGTCGCTCTGCTACCAGGTGCCGGCGCTGTGCCGGCCGGGCCTCGGCGTCGTCGTCTCACCACTGATCGCGCTGATGGAGGACCAGGTGGCGGCCTTGCGCCAGCAGGGCGTCGCCGCCGCCGCCCTGCATTCCGACCTGCCGGAGGAAGCGGCGCGGGAGGTCCGGCGCGACCTGGCGCGGGGCGAGGTGAAGCTGCTCTATGTCTCTCCGGAACGGCTGACCCTGGAGGGCACGCTCTCCCGCCTGGCGGAACGGCGCCTTGCCCTCTTCGCGGTGGACGAGGCGCATTGCGTCAGCCAGTGGGGGCACCATTTCCGCCCGGAATATCGCGGCCTCGCCGTGCTGGCGGAGCGCTTCCCGGAGGTGCCGCGCCTTGCCCTGACCGCGACCGCCGATCCGCGGACGGTGGAGGACATCAGGGCGCAGCTCGGCCTGCTGGACTCGCCTGTCTTCCGCGGCGGCTTCGACCGGCCGAACATCCGCATCACCGCCGAGCCGCGGGAGCAGGAGCGGGCGCAGCTCCGCGCCTTCATCAAGGCGGCGAGCGATGGCACCGGCGCCGGCATCGTCTATTGCGGCACCCGCGCCAAGACCGAGCAGACCGCCGAATGGCTGCGCGCCGACGGTCATGATGCGCTCTGCTTCCATGCTGGCATGGACCCGGAGGCGAAGCGGGAGGCACATCGGCGCTTCGCTCGCGGCGATGCCGTCATCATGGCGGCAACCATCGCCTTCGGCATGGGCATCGACCGGCCGGATGTGCGTTGGGTGGCGCATCTCGACCTGCCACGCAGCCCGGAGAGCTGGTACCAGGAGATCGGCCGCGCCGGGCGGGACGGCGCCCCGGCGCGAGCCCTGCTGCTCTATGGCGCCGGCGACATCGCGCTCGCCCGCCACCGCATCGCCGAGAGCCCGGCGCCGGAGGAGCAGAAGCGCATCGAGCGGGCCCGGCTGGAAGCCATGGTCGCCATCGCCGAGGCCGCCACCTGCCGTCGCCGCATCCTGCTGCGCTGCTTCGGGGAGGACGGCCCCGAGAATTGCGGCGCCTGCGATGCTTGCCTGAACCCGCCCAAGCTGTTCGACGGCACCATCCCGGCGCAGAAGCTGCTCTCCGCCGTGCTGCGCACCGGGCGGCGCTTCGGGCTCGGCCATATCATCGATGTCCTACGCGGGAGGCTGACCGAGAAGGTCGCGCAGTTCGCGCATGACCGCCTGCCCACCTTCGGGGTCGGCAAGGACCTGTCCGATGCCGCCTGGCGCGGGGTGGCGCGGCAATTGGTGGCCATGGGCGCGCTCGACGTCGCCGTGGAGAGCCATGGCGAACTGGTGCCGCTGGAGGCGGCACGGCCGATCCTGAAGGGCGAGAGCAAGGTCCTGCTGCGGCAGGACACCCTGACCCGCCCCGCTGCCCGCGAGCGCACTGCGACCCGGAGCGCTGAGCCCGCCATGGCCGGCGACCCGCTCTTCGACGCCCTGCGCGCCTGGCGCAAGCGGGAGGCGGCGGAGCAGGGCGTGCCGGCCTATGTCATCTTCCAGAACGACACGCTGGAGGCGATCGCCGAGCGCCGGCCGGAGGATGCCGAGGAACTGGCCATGATCCCTGGCGTCGGCCGCAGCAAGCTGGAGCGCTATGCCGATGCGGTGCTGCGGCTGGTGCGCGAGCATGGTTGAGCGCCAAGGGCCAGATTGAAAAGCGAGTGCCGGCTTTCCCCCTGATGGGCAACAGGGATAGGCTCGGAAGCGAATCCATTGGGGAAAGTCCATGCTGCGCGCCCGTGCCCTGCTGCTCGCTGCCACCATCCTGGCCGCCATCCCGGCGGCGCGGGCCGATGAGATCTCCGAAGCGATCACCGAGGCTGGCCGCGCCTGGCAGTCGGGTGACGCCGTCGCTGCCCGGACTGCGCTGGAGGAAGCCTTGCAGCTCCTGGCGCAGCGGGCCGCCGCCGGGCTGGGCCAGGCCCTTCCGGACGCCCTGCCAGGCTGGACGGCGGAGGAGCCGGAAACCAGTGCCGCGACCGGCCTCTTCGGCGGCGCGACCCAGGCCAGCCGGACCTATCGCAACGCACAGGAGCAGGAGGTCCGGATCCAGGTCACCTCGGACAACCCGATCATCGCGCAACTGGCGATGGTCTATGCCAACCCCGCCATGGCAGGGGCGATGGGCAAGCTGGTCCGCATCGGCAGCCAGCGCGCCATCCAGACCAACGACAACGAGATCCAGATGCTGGTGGACAACCGCATCCTGGTCACCATCCAGGGCGATGCGCCGCTTGAGGCGAAGCTCGCCTATGCCCGCGCAATTGACCTGGCGAAGCTGTCCCGGCGCTGAGCGGGCCGGTATCAGCGCCAGCGCCGGAAGGCGGAAACCAGCACCGTCCCCAGCGTCGCCATCTGCAGCAGCATGCCACGCCATCCTCCCGGCGCCTTCGGACCGGCCGCTGCCTGCCGGCGCCGCTGCCGGCGCGGCCGGTCCGGCATTGCCTCCGGCGGCCGCGCCCCGGCGGCGACGGCTTCCGGGTTGCCCGCCAGCCCGGCCCAGGACTTCGTGAATTCCGCCCCCAGCAGGAAGATCTGGGCGGAGTAGAAGACCCAGATCAGCAGCACCATCAGCGCCCCGGCTGCGCCATAGGTCGTGGCGATGCCGCTGCCGCCGATATACCAGCCGATCAGCGTCTTCCCGATGGTGAAGAGCAGGGCGGTCACCACCGCACCCACGGCCACGTCCCGCCAGTGCAGGTCGCGGTCCGGCAGGATCTTGTAGATCGCTCCGAACATCACCGTGATCGTCAGGAAGGATATCAGGAAATTGGCGATCCCGATCAGTATCTCCCGCTGCGGCAGCAGCCCGCCGGCCCAGGTCGCCAGCGCCGTGAGCGCGGCGCTGACCAGCAGCGAGACCAGCATCAGGAAGCCGGTGGCGGCGACCAGACCGAGGCTCGCGGCCCTGGCCCGCACCAGCCGCGTGACGGCGCCGCCGACCCCGCCGCCATGTGGAGTCGGCGCCCGCCAGATCTCGTTCAGGGCGGTCTGCAACTCGACGAAGACGCCGCTGGCGGTCAGCAGCAGGGTGATGACGCCAATGATGGTGGCGACGGTGCCCTTGGTCAAACTGCTGGCGCCGCGGATCATGTCCTGCACGGCTTCCGCCCCACGCTCGCCCATCAGGCCGTGTAATTGCCCGGCGATCACGCCCTCCACCGCATCCTCGCCGAAGACGAAGCCGGCTATGGCGGTGGCGATGACCAGCAGCGGGGCGATGGAGAAGACGGTGTAAAAGCCGATGGCGGCGCCGCGGCTCATCGCGCCGTCGTTGAAATAGCCCTCCACCGTGTCCCTGAGGAGCGTCCAGGCCCGCAGCAGCATCGCGACGTCCCATCCCCGGCAGGCCGGCTCCGGCCCGCTTCCAGAACGGGAGCGGGGGCGTCCGGTTGCCTGCCGGCTCAGGCGCCGGCGAGCAGCTTCCCGTCCTGCACGCGCCAGACCCGCTGGTGATACTGCGCAAGGGATGGGCGATGGGCGATGGAAACCAGGGCGGTCTGCGGGAGCCTCTCCTTCAGCAGGCTGTAGAGCCGGGCCTCGGCTTCCGGATCCAGGCTGGCGGTCGCCTCGTCCAGGAAGAGCCAGTCGGGCTTGTGCAGCAGGGCGCGGGCCAGCGCCACCCGCTGCTGCTCCCCGCCCGAGAGGCGGCGGTCCCAGACATCCTCCTCGTCCAGCCGGGATTCGAGATGGCCGAGGCCGGCATCGCGCAGCGCCGCCCGCACCGCCTCGTCCGGCACCTCGGCCTCGTCGCGCGGGTAGCAGACGGCGTGGCGAAGCGTGCCCAGCGGCAGATAGGGGCGCTGCGGCAGGAACAGAGCATTCGCGCCGGCGGGGACGCGCACCCTGCCGCTGCCGAATGGCCAGATGCCGGCCATGGCACGGAACAGCGTGGACTTGCCGCTGCCGGAAGGACCGGTGATCACCACCGAGTCCCGTGGAGCGATGCTCGCCCCGGCGTCATGGACCAGCACCCGGCCATCGGGCAGCGCCAGGGTCACGTCCTGCAGAGCGAGGTCGGGGCGCTCCTCGGTGGCGGCGTGCACGCCGGCCCCGGCTGTCGCGGCGGCGCGGGCGGCCCTGATCGCGTCGGAGAAGCCGGTGAGGCGCTGCACCGTCGCCCGCCATTCGGTCAGCGCCGCGTAATTGTCCACGAACCAGGAGAGCGCGCCCTGCACCTCGCCAAAGGCCGTCGCCGTCTGGGTCAGGCCGCCCAGGGGGATGCGGCCGGCGAAATAGCCGGGCGAGGCGACGACGAAGGGGAAGACGATCGCCACCTGGGTATAGCCGCTGGTGAAGAAGGTAAGCCGCTTGGTGGCGACCATGATCGACCACCAATTCTCCACCACCGCATGGAAGCGGGCACGCAGGCTTCGTTTCTCGTCGGCCTCGCCGGCATGCAGGGCGATGCCCTCGGCATTCTCGCGGAACCGGACCAGGGCGTAGCGGAAATCCGCCTCCACCCGCTGCTGGTTGAAGTTCAGCCAGATCAGCGGCCGGCCGACCAGATGCGCCAGCCAGGTGCCGAGCATGGCATAGAGCAGCGCTACCCAAACCATGTAGCCGGGGATCTGGATGCCCAACACGGTCAGCGGCCCGGACAGGGTCCAGAGCACCACAACGAAGCTCACCAGGGAGACGACGGAGCGCATCAACCCGAGGCCGAGCATCAGCGTGCCGTCCACGAACATGCGCAGGTCCTCGGCGATGCGCTGGTCCGGATTGTCGGTGCCGGGATCGGTGAGGGCGATGCGGTAATAGGCGCGGTCGGCCAGCCAGCGGTCCAGGTATTCCCGCGTCAGCCAACGGCGCCAGCGGATCTGCAGCGCCTGGCGCAGGTAGAGCGCATAGACCGCAATCAGGATGTAGAGCGCGGCGACGAATACGAAGCCAGGCATCGGCCCGCTATCCGTCTGCCGCCACCAGAAGAGCAGGCTCCAGAAGGCGTCCGAATCCTTCGCCTGGAGGCTGTTGAAGAATTCCCGGTTCCAGTAGCTGAGCAGCACGCTCATCCCGACCAGGGACAGGTTCAGGAGGATGACGACGCCGAGCAGCAGCCGGGCGCGCCAGCGCTCCTCGCTGCGCCAATAGGGGCCGGCGAGATGCCGGACGTCACGCAGGAAGGGGAAGAGCCGGCGCATCCTGGTCTCCGGGAAAGATGGTTCGGCGGCTTCGGTTCGGCCTCGGCGATGGACTCAGGTGCGGCGCAGCGCGGCCATGAGGGCGGCGAGCCAGGCCTCGACCCGCCTGCGGTTCACGCCGAGATCGGACCAGCCGAACAGGCTGCGGGAATAGAGGAAGAGGCCGGCGCCATCCGGGCCTGGCTGCAGTTCGGCGGCGACGACGTCGGGAAAGCGGAACAGGGCCGAGCGCACCACCCATTGCGCCTGGCGCCGTTCCGGCCATTCGCCGAATCGGAAGGTGCGGGGGAATTGTCCGCCCAGGCGGCGCAGCACCGGCCAGGCGGTGGCGGCATCGGCTGGCAGGGGCGGCACGGTGATCTGCGCCCCGGGATGCGTCCCGGCCGGGGCGGCGAGGCAGGCATTGGGCGAACGCGGCAGGACCAGCGAGGCGAAATCCACCGGCTCCGGCGGTGGCAGCCCCTTGGTGCCACGGCCGAACAGGGCACTGAGCGGTGCGCTCATGCCCCACCCTTGGGCTCGCCCGGCGCGGCGCGCAGGCGGATGACGCCGCGGACGCCCTCGGGTGGCACCGGCTTGCCCTTGCGCAGGATCTCGATGCGGCCGGCGCAAGCGAGGGAAATCGCTGCCTGCCGCACCGGGCCGAGCAGCGGGCGCCAGGCCGCGTCCTCCCCGCCGGCCAGGGCGCGGGCCACGTCGCTCGGGGAGATGGAGCTGCCGGGGCGGCAGGCTGCGGTCTGGCGCAGGATCTCCGTGGCGATGGCGTCCGTATCCGGCCGGGGGGAATCTGGCATGGTGACGACCATAGCGCCGGACGGCTCCGGCCAAAACTTGCATTGGCGGCCGGGTCGCGGCTTCGGGCCCTCAGTCCTTCGGCTATCGGACCGTATCAGGCATAGCGCTCCACCAGCGGGCCGGGGGGCGGGAGGGCGGCGATCTCGCGGATGATCTTGCGGCGGACCGCGGCCTCGAAGGCAGGGAAGCCCTCGGCCACCACCAGGAAGGCGCCGGGGCCGCCGATCACCTCGTCCCGGTAGTAGTCGTCGAGCGGGGGCGGGGCGAAGCGGGGATCGAGCGGCTGCTGCGGCGTGCGGTCCAGCACCGCGAGGCCGTTCAGGGTGATGCCTTGGGCCAGCGCCTCCGCCCGCGCCTCCTCTACCGAGCGGCCGGAATTGTTCACCCCGTCGCCGGAGATGTCCACGACCCGGCGCATCCCCTCGAAGCCCTGGCCGAACTGCTTCACGGCGAAATCCATGGCGCCGGAGATGGAGGTGTAGAGCCAGCTCCGGCGCGGTGCGGCGGCGATCGCATCGGCGAAGCGATGGGCGCTCTCCGGGCCGTCGATCTGTGCCCAGGGGGCGACGACATGCTGGGTGTTCCAGCCGGACCAGAGGAACATCATGCAGGCGATGGAGCCGACCGGGCCGCCCATGATGCCTTCGATCAGGCGCGGGTCGCGGAAGGCGGCCTCATAGCCCCTGAACTGGATCTCCTGCTCCTCCGGATCAATGGAGCGGCTGCAATCCACGGCCAGGATCAGTTCCACATCCACCGGCACCGGCTCCCCGGCCCGTGCAAGACCGGCGCGCAGGATGGCAGGCGCGGCCAGAGCGGCGCCCAGAATCTCGCGTCTCCGCATACGACCCCCTTGGACCGCCCGATGCCCGCAAGGGCCCTCATCGGTCGGCCTTCGTTCCGTTCAGGGCCGTGGCCGTCGTAACTCCCGTGTACTTGACGATACTGTGAAGCAGGCGATGCTGCGGTGCAAGATGATGTTGCGCTGCAGAATGGCCGCCTTGTAGGCGTTGCATGGCATCGCGGCAGCCCTTGCCTGCGCGGCAGCGGTAGGGGGACGCCTCAGAACCCGGCGCCGGGCTGCGCCAGATAGGCCAGCTCCTCCGGCGTGGAAGCGCGGCCGAGGGCCGCATTGCGGTGCGGGAACCGCCCGAAGCGGCGGATGACCAGCCAATGCCGCCAGGCATAGTCGATGCCGCCGCCCGGCGCCCGCATGGCCGGGTCATCGCGTAGCCCCTCGAACAGCGCGACCGAAAGGTTCTGGTCAGCCATCGACTCCGAATGCTCGAAGGGCAGGTAGAGGAAGATGCGCTCCACCGGTGTCAGGGCTAGGTCGTGGCGGTCCCGCAGCACGGCGATACGGGCGACCTCCCGTGCCTTGGCATCGGCTTCATAGGCACGCGCAGTGCCGCGATGCAGGTTGCGCGGGAACTGGTCCAGCAGCAGGCAGAGGGCGAGGGCGCCGGAGGGTGCCGCGGCCCAGCCATCCAGCGCCCCGGCCATCGCCGGGCCGAGCGCGGTGCCGAAGCGTGTGGCGATCGCGGCATCGAAGGCGGGATCCGGCTTGAACCAGCATTCGCGGAAGGCATGGCGATTGCCGGCGAACCAGAAGTCCAGGATGGCCTGCCATTCGCTCATGCCAGAGCGCGCTCCAGCACGCGGACGCTGTGCAGCGCCTCCCGCCCGCTCAGGTCGCGGATCTGGTGGCGGCAGGAGGTGCCGTCGGCGACGATCAGATGCTCCGCCGGCGCGGTGCGCACCGCAGGCAGCAGGGAGAGTTCGGCCATGGCCTTCGAGACGGCAAGGTTCTCCGCCTCATAGCCGAAGCTGCCGGCCATGCCGCAACAGGAGGAGGTGATCGGCATCACCTTCAGCCCCGGCACCAGGTTCAGCATCGCAACCGCAGCGGGAAAGGCGGAAAAGCTCTTCTGGTGGCAGTGGCCGTGGATGTGTGCGGCCGGCGCCACCGGCTTCAGGCTCAGCGCCGGCTTCTCCCGCGCCAGGAATTCCGAGAGCAGCAGGGCGCGCCCGGCCAGGCGCTGCGTCGCCTCGCCCGGTAGCAGGGACAGGAATTCGTCGCGCAGGGTCAGCAGGCAGGAAGGCTCTATGCCGATCACCGGCGCGGTGAAGGGAGAAAGGGCCTCCAGGGTCCGGCGCGCCTCGGCCCGTGCCCGGTCCACCATTCCTGCCGCCAGATAGGTGCGGCCATCGTCCAGCGGTCGCGCCCCGCGCGGCGGGCGGGCGACGACGGGCCGGTAGCCGGCGGCGCTCAGCACGCGGGCGGCGGCGCGGAGGTTCTCCGGCTCGAAATAGCGGTTGAACAGGTCGGGGAGGAGGATGACCTCATCCTCCCGCCCGCTCGGCGCCGGCAGTTCGGCGTCATGGAAGGCGTCGCGGCGGAAGCGCGGCAGGCTGCGCCCGGCGGCGAAGCCGAGCAGCCGCTCCGACAGTGCGGCGAGGCCCGGCACGCGGTCCCGCGCATTGGCCAGGAAGGGGACCATGGCAGCGAAGGGCGCCCAGCGCGGCATCTCCGCAATCAGCCGGTCCTTGGCGCGGATGCCGCGAGCCTTGGCCCTAGCGTGCAGCACCTCGATCTTCATCTTCGCCATGTCCACGCCGGTCGGGCATTCCCGCCGGCAGCCCTTGCAGGAGACGCAGAGCGACATGGCCGCCGCGACTTCATCCGAGGCCAGCGCATCCGGCCCAAGCTGGCCGGTCAGGGCAAGGCGCAGGGTATTGGCGCGGCCGCGCGTCAGGTGCTGTTCGTCGCGCGTGGCCCGATAGCTCGGGCACATGACATTGGCGTCGAATTTCCGGCAGGTGCCGTTGTTGTTGCACATCTCCACCGCGCCGAGGAACCCGCCCTGCGGCCCCGGCCAGGCGGACCAGTCGAGCGCCGGCACTACCTTCGGATCGGCGGCGTATCCCGGGAAGTAGCGGAACAGGCTGCGGTCATCCATGCGCGGCGGGCGGACGACGCGGCCGGGATTCAGCAGGCCGGCGGGATCGAAGGCATCCTTCACCGCCTCGAAGGCACGGGCGATGCGTGGGCCGAACATCGGCTCGTTGAATTCGGAGCGGACGATGCCGTCGCCATGCTCGCCGCTGTGGCTGCCCTTGTATTCGCGCACCAGGGCGAAGCATTCCTCGGCGATCTCCCGCATCCGCCGCACATCGGCGGGGTCCTTCATGTTCAGCACCGGGCGGACATGCAGGCAGCCGACGCTGGCATGGGCATACCAGGTGCCCTTGGTGCCGTGGCGGGCGAAGACCTCGTTCAGGCGTTCGGTGTAGTCGGCCAGATCCTCAAGGGAGACGGCGCAGTCCTCGATGAAGGAGACGGGCTTACCGTCCCCCTTCATGCTCATCATGATGTTAAGCCCGGCCTCCCGCACCTCGGCGATGGCGGCCTGGAATCCGGGATCGGTGGCACGGACCACGGCATCGGGATAGCCGAGATCGCCCATCATCTCCTCCAGCCTGTCAAGATCGCGCAACAGCGGCGCGTCCTCCTGGCCGTGGAATTCGACAATGAGCAGGCTATCCGGCTCGCCCTTCACCATGCGGTCGATGGTGGCGCGGTAGAGCGGGATGGAGCGGCCAAGGTCGATCATGGTGCGATCCACCAGTTCCACCGCTTCCGGGTCCAGCGTCACCAGATGCTTGCTCGCCTCCATGGCGGCGCGGAAGGTGGGGAACTGGCAGATGCCCAGCACCTTGCGCGGCTTGATCGGCCAGAGCTTCAGATCGAGCGCGGCGGAAAAGGCGAGGGTGCCCTCGCTGCCCACCAGCAGCCGCGCCAGGTTGGCCCTTCCGGCGGCGCGCGCGGCGGGGGTGAGCGCGTCGATATTGTAGCCGCCGACGCGGCGGAGCTGCTTCGGGAAGCGGGCGGCGATCTCCTCCGCCTCCCGCGCTCCGAGCGCGCGCAGGCGCTGGATCAGGTCGGCGATGCCGGAGGGCACATCCGCCCCGAGATTGTCCGGCAGATCGGCAAAGCGGAAGCGCGAGCCATCGGCCAGCAGCGCATCGATGCCCAGCACATTGTCCGCCATCAGCCCGTAGCGGATGGACTTGCCGCCGCAGGAATTGTTGCCCGCCATGCCGCCGATGGTGCAGCGCTGCCAGGTGGAGGGATCGACCGGGAAGAACTTCCCCGTGGGCTTCAGCGCCTCGTTCAGCGCGCCAAGGGTGATGCCGGGCTCCACCGTGGCGATGCCGGCCTCCGCATCCACGGAGAGCACGCGCCGCAGATGCTTGGTGCAGTCGATGACCAGCGCCCGGTTCACCGTCTGGCCGCACTGGCTGGTGCCGCCGCCGCGGGGCAGGACGGGAATGCCCTCCTCCCGGCAGATCGCCAGGGCGGCCTCCACATCCTCGATGCGCCGGGGGACCAGCACGCCGACCGGCTCGATCTGGTAGATGCTGGCATCGGTGGCGTAACGGCCGCGATCGGCGGGTGCGAACAGCACCTCCCCCTCGGTCTCCCGGCGCAGCCGGTCGGCCAGGCGGCTGTCGCCGATGCGGTTTGCGGGGATGGTGAAGGCGTTCATGCGGCGGTCCTCTGATCGGGGCGCAACCTAGCCTCGGACCGCCCCTCTGTCCGATCTATAATGCTCATCAATCCGACAAGGCGAACTCATTGGAGGTTCGCATGAATTCAGGGCATAACCCCTCCGACACAGAGGGGGAATACCCATGGCCTACTACCAGTCCAAGCATGTCGCCGGCCGGCATTTCCTGCAGATCCCGGGTCCCACCAATGTCCCGGACCGGGTGCTGCGGGCCATCGACAACCCGACCATGGACCATCGCGGCCCGGATTTCGGGAAGATGGGCAAGGCGCTGCTCGAGAAGATCCGGCTCATCTTCAAGACCTCCTCCCATGTGGTGATCTACCCGGCCTCGGGCACCGGGGCCTGGGAGGCGGCGCTGGTCAATACCCTCTCCCCCGGCGACCGGGTGCTGATGTGCGAGACCGGCTGGTTCGCCTCCCTGTGGAAGGAGATGGCGGAACGGCTCTCCCTGCGCCCGGAATTCATCCAGACCGACTGGCGCCGGGGCGCCGATGTGGCGGCGATCGAGGAGCGTCTGCGTGCCGACAAGGAGCACGCCATCAAGGCCGTCTGCGTCGTCCATAACGAGACGAGCACCGGCTGCACCAGCCGGATCGACGAGGTCCGCCGCGCCATCGACGCCGCCGGCCATCAGGCGCTGCTGATGGTGGATACCATTTCCTCACTCGCCTCCATCGACTACCGGCATGACGAATGGGGCGTGGATGTCACGGTGGCGGGCAGCCAGAAGGGGCTGATGCTGCCGCCGGGCCTCTCCTTCAACGCGATCAGCGCCAAGGCGCTGAAGGCGGCGGAGACGGCGAGGCTGCCGCGCAGCTTCTGGGACTGGCGGCCGATGATTGCCTCCAACGCCACCGGCTACTTCCCGTACACGCCGGCCACCAACCTGCTCTACGGGCTGGACGCCGCAGTGGACATGCTGCTGGAGGAGGGGCTGGAGAATGTCTTCGCCCGCCACGACCGCTTCGCCGAGGCAACCCGCCGCGCCGTGCGCGCCTGGGGCCTGGAGATCCAGTGCCAGGACCCGCGGCACTATTCCAGCAGCCTGACCGCGGTGCGGGTACCGGAGGGACACAGCGCCAACGCCCTGCGCGCCACGATCCTGGAGAAGTTCAACATGAGCCTGGGCAACGGCCTCGGCCAGTTGAACGACCGGGTGTTCCGCATCGGTCATCTCGGCGATCTCGGCGACCTGCAGCTCGTCGGCACGCTGGGCGGCGTGGAGATGGGGCTGCGTGCCGCGGGCGTGCCGCACAGGCCGGGCGGGGTGCAGGCAGCGATGGATTACCTCAACGGCAACGCGTAACCGACGCGAGGCCGGGAAACCCCCACGGGGTTGCCTTTGCGCGGCCCCGGGCGGCATCGTCTCGGCCAATAAGCAGGAGACGATGCCATGCCTGCCCCTATCCAGGTCTGGTCCTGGCCGACCCCCAACGGCCACAAGGTCCACATCATGCTGGAGGAGCTCGGCCTCCCCTACGAGGTGGTCCCGGTCGACATCGGCGCCGGCGAGCAATTCCGGCCCGAATTCCTCGCCATCAACCCGAACCATCGCATCCCGGCCATCGTTGATCCCGAGGGGCCGGGCGGCAAGCCTTTCAGCCTCTTCGAATCCGCTGCCATCCTGATCTATCTGGCGGAAAAGGCCGGCAGTCCGCTGTTGCCCTCGGATCCCGCCACCCGCTACCGCTGCCTGCAATGGGTGATGTTCCAAATGGGCGGGGTCGGACCGATGTTCGGCCAGTACAATCACTTCGCCAACTACGCGGTGGAGAAGATCCCCTACGCCATCGAGCGCTACACCAACGAGGTCGCCCGGCTGCACCGCGTCCTGGACAAGCGGCTGGGAGAGAGCGCCTATTTGGCCGGCCCGGACTACTCCATCGCCGATATCTGCACCTTTCCCTGGATCCGAAACCCAGACCGGCGGGGAATTGATCTGGGACAGTACCCGAATGTGAAACGCTGGCATGATGCCATCGCTGCGCGCCCGGCTGTGCAGCGCGGTGTGCAGGTTCTGGCGGACCGGCAGCGCCAAGGGCCGATCACCGACCAATGGCGTGAGAACCTGTTCGGCAAGACCCAGTTCGCACCACGCTAGACTGCCCGGCGGCACACAGGGTGGAGCAAGGGAGGTAACATGGCGGAGATCGACCACATTGTCCTCGGCGCCCGCACGCTGGAGGAAGGGGCGGCCTTCGTCCGGCAGCACCTTGGCGTGGAGCCGCAGGCGGGAGGCCGGCATGAGGGTTACGGCACCCACAACATGCTGGTCGGCCTTGGCCACGACTGTTACCTCGAAATCATCGCCGTGGATCCGGAACAGCCGGATCCGCCGCATCCCCGGATCTTCGATCTCGACGATCCCGGCACCCGCATGATGCTGGAATCGGAGCCACGGCTGCTGGCCTGGGTGGCGCGGACACCGGTGCTGGATGCGGTCTTCGCCCGCCTCGGCCCCCGCGCCGGCGAAATGAAGGAGATGCGCCGAGGCGACCTGCGCTGGCGCATCGCCTTCCCGCCGCAGCGCCAGGACATGGAGAACCTGATCCCGGCCCTGATCCAGTGGCAGGGAGAAAGCGCTGCAAGCAGCATTCCCGACAGCGGCTGCCGCCTGATATCCCTGGAGGCCGAGCATCCGGAGGCCGAAGCGGTCCGCGCCGCCTTGGCCGAGCGTGGGCTGGAGGAGGCGATGCGAGTCCGCCGCAGCCCCCATGCCCGGCTGGTCGCCCGGATCCGCCGCGCCGATGGGTCTGAAGTGGCCCTGACAAGCGCGTGACGGGGCAGGATGCCAGGACTGCGTGCAGCAAGCCTAGCGTCTTGCAATCACTGGTTTTGTGTTACAACTCCTCCAATGCCCCAGTGGTGGAGGACGCGGCGCAGGTGTCTATCCCAAGGCGAAATGGATGTTGCCTCTAGGCTACCGGCCGATAACGCCAGACGCTGGCGGGCGGGAAATTCAGCGGCGTCCAGGCCTCGCGCCGCGCCGTCAGGCCCAATTCCCGATAGGGCAGGGGCGAGGTGATGCAGTAGGTGTAGAGCAGGAAGCCACGGCCCGGGGCCACCGCCTCTACCGCCTCCACGAATTGTCGCTGCCGCGCCCGCGGCAGCATGACCAGCGGGATGCCGCAGATTGCGGTGCCGACCCTGCCATGCCAGCGCCTCGGCAATGTGCGGGGCAGGTCGAAGGCGTCGCCGCAGATCACGGTGACGCCGGGCAGCACCTGGCGCAGATGGCTCGCCATCTCCGGCACGATCTCGAACACCACCAGCCGCTCCGGTGGCACCCCGGCCGCGAGCAGGGTGCGGGAGATCACCCCGGTCCCTGCGCCGAGCTCTACCACCACCTCCTCCGATGCACGCGTGACCAGTCCGGCGATCCGGCGGCACAGGCTGGGAGAGGAGGGAATCATGGCCCCCATCTGCAGCGGATTGGCCAGCCAGCGCCGAAAGAACAGGGCGGTATTCGCGCCCTGGCGTGGCTTTTCCCGTTCGCTTGCGGTCAGGCCGGACATGCCGATCTCCTCTGTCAATGCGACATGGCCGGGCCGCCCCGGCTGGACCCCGTTCCGGGGCCAATCGCAAAGGCGGCCCAAAGGGCCGGTGGTTCCGCCCGCCATGCCGACCTGTCCCTTCACGGAGCCGTCAGATGACGGCGCGCATCCTCGTAGTGGACGACATCGCGGCGAATCTCCGACTGCTCGAAGCCAAGCTGACCGCCGAATATTACGAGGTCGCCCTGGCCTCGAACGGGCCGGATGCGCTGGCCATGGTGGGGCGCTGGGCCCCGGACATCGTCCTGCTCGACGTGATGATGCCTGGCATGGATGGGTACGAGGTCTGCCGCGCTCTGAAGGCCGACCCCGCCACGGCGCATATCCCGGTGGTCATGATCACCGCCCTGGTGGATCCGGCGGAGCGCGTCCGGGGCCTGGAGGCGGGGGCGGACGACTTCCTCTCCAAGCCGGTGGACGATGCCACCCTCTTTGCCCGGATGCGGGCCCTGTTGCGGGTGAAGCAGGTGCAGGACGCCTTCCGTCTGCGCTCGGAAACCGCCCGGCAACTGGGTTTCGAGCCGCCGCCGGATCCCAGCCCCGGTATCCAGGGCGCCACCGCGCTGGTGCTGGCCGAGGCGGCGGAGGCCGAGGAGATCGCGCGCGGCCTGGCGGTAGAGGGCCTGCGGACTACCGCCGCGGCCAGCCCGGCGGAGGCGATGGAGGCCCTTTCCGGCGCCAGATTCGACATCGCCATCCTCTGCCTCTCGCCGCAGGGCAGCGATTCCCTGCGCTTCGCCTCCCGTCTGCGGGCGCAGATTACGACGCGGGACCTGCCGTTGGTGCTGGTGGCCGATTCCAGCCAACGCGGCCTGGTGCTACGCGGCTTCGACCTCGGCGCCAATGACCACGTGCTGCGCCCGATCGATCCGAATGAGCTGCGGGCGCGGGTGCGCAACCAGATCCGCCGGCGGCGCTATGAGGAACGGCTGCGGGCGGATCTCGACCGCTCGCTGGAGCTGGCGGTGACGGATCCGCTGACCGGGCTGCGCAACCGCCGCTATGTGCACCGGCACCTGGAAGGGATTCTGCGGGGCGAAAAGGCCTCAATCCTGCTGCTGGATGTGGACCGCTTCAAGGCGATCAACGACAGCTACGGCCATGCCGCTGGCGATGCCGCGCTGCGGGAGGTGGCGGAGCGGCTCCGGGCGAATCTCCGCGCCGCGGACGTCGTGGCGCGCTTCGGCG
>Ga0182742_1002911_pt1 | contig 17873 bp, 15 predicted proteins | sample eDN5th37CBELigMG_FD_128880 | JGI IMG/M metagenome (GOLD analysis project Ga0182742, IMG submission 128880) | Enriched Miracle-Growth compost microbial communities from Emeryville, California, USA - eDNA 5th pass 37_C BE-Lig MG (version 2)... ...
AGTCGAGCGACTTCACGAGCGGTTTCTCGCTGATCAGCGGCACCTGCGTTTCCGCGAACGCTTCCCAGACATCGAAGCCGCCGCCGATCGGTTCGTCGGCAACGCCCGCGAACTGCAGCAGGTTCGTGCCTACGAACGAGGCCGGCAGCCCGCGGTAGCCTTCGGACTCGGAAGGCGCAACGTCGAGCGCCACGAGATCGTCCGGCCCGGATCTCTGCCGGAACGAATCGTCGCGATAGGAGAAGCCCGCGGCGAACGAAATCGGCCCTGCGCTCCGGTCCTTGAAGAACACCGTGTCGGCGGACACTTCCGCGAAGTGCTGCTGGAGCACGGAGCGGCGGAACATGTCTCCCTCGAGGATGTACTCGATGGCCTCGTCGGACATCGTTCCCGCGCCGAAGAAGTTGCCAGGGACGCAGCCGTCATTCGGGTTCGTGAGCGTCGAGCGACAGACGATGTCGCCGGTGGCCGGGTTCACGACGGCATCGAGCGAACGATAGAGGCGATCGAGTCGCGGGAAATCGCGAGCGGTGTAGACGCTCTCGCTTCGCCCGTACTGGTAGTAGGCGTTGATGCGCAGATCTCCGATCTCGCCTTTCACGCCGGTCGTGATGCTGTTGAGGTCGTTTTCCTGCTCGCCACGGGCACGCGCGAGATCGAGGCTCGACGCGTACCGGTAGAACGGAACGCCGGTCGTCGGCCCGCCGCGATTCTCCTGAATCATGATTTCGCGAACGCTCTCCGGGAGGTACGCGTTGTCCGCGTAGAGCAGGCCGCGCCAGGCCGTCGTTTCCATGTGCGCGCCGGTGGACACGTAGTTGACCTTGTTCTGGCCGTACATGTACTGGAGGTAGCCGTTCCAGTCGTCGTTGAAATCGAAATCCGCGTAGACGAATGCGTTGCCCCGCTCGGTGTCCGGAAACAGCGAGCCCTGGCCGGTTTGATCCTGCTCCTTGCTCGCAACGTCGCCGTAGAACCCGGTGCCGCCGACCTGACGGGTGGCGCCGACGAGCGTGCCGTCCTCGAAGGGGGCGGCCGTTCCGCCCGTGAGGAACTGCGTCATGTTGAGTTGCGAGCCCGGCAGAACGATGAGGCCGCCGGCGGTGTAGAGTCGCGAGCGAACATCCGAAGCCACGATGCTCGGCCTGCCCGGGCCGTTCACATCGACGGTGCCCCAGTTCTGGAACCAGTCGCGGTCTTTGTAGCTCTCCACGCGACCGGCGTTGTAGTACTCCACGGAGGCAAGCACGTGCCCGCGCTCGCCGAGCGGCATGCCACCGGAAAGCGAAGCCTCGACGTTTTCGTTGTCGCTGCGGCTCGTGATGCCACCCTGCAGTTTGGCCTTGAAGCCGGTGAAATCCGTATCGAGCAGAAAGTTGACGACGCCGCTCACCGCATCGCTGCCGTACGCGGCGGACGCGCCGCCCGTGACGACTTCCATGCCGCGGATCATGGACTCCGGAAACATCGCGATGTCCGTGACGCCCAGCCGGTTGGACGAGGCGACGCGGCGGCCGTCGAGCAGCACGAGTGTGCGGTTCGATCCGACTCCACGCAGGTTGAGGAAGCTCGCGCCGAGGGGCCCTGTGACGGAGCCGACGTTCGCAGGCCCGGAGTTGTTGAGGAACTGGGGCATCTGCGTCATCGCTTCGACGAGATTGCCCGGAGCGAGGGCGCTGATTTCCTCGGCGGCCACTGCCGTCACCGGCGTCGGCGTTTCCATGCCGTTCTGTGTGCGAAGGCGCGTTCCCGTCACAGTGACTTCGCTCACTTCGGAAGTCGAAGGAGAGGGCGTCTCTTCCTCCTGCGCCCAAGCTTGCGTGGTGAATGCAACGCCGGTCAGAACGGCGATTGCGCAGGTCTTCTGCAGTCGGTCGTGGTCGAAACCCATGTCCCCTCACTCTTGGAGCTCGTGCAGCGCCGAACAGTAGAGTGATATGCATCCTCGCGCGAGGAGCCGCAGCGCTCGCTGTCCGGTCCTTGGAGCGACAGCTTGGCCTTAATTCGAGACGTGAGTTGCGGATGAAACCGGTTCAGATGCTTCGCACGGCCATCTTCGGCCAGCGCCGGATCCCTTCGACTCCGCCGCCGAGCCAGCGCTGCGCGCTCTCGCAGTAGATCTGCTCGTTCGGCTGCAGCCAGCTCGTGTCGTCGAAGAGGCTCGCCTTCACGATGGTGATGCCCCGGGCGGCGAGCTGGGGCGACCGGCTCTCGATGGGAGATCCGCAGCCCGGGCAGAAACACCGTTCGAAGCCGATGCCGCTGTCCCCCACATCGTTGAAGATGCTGACCGGCCCGCTGAAGCGGATGCGGTCCTTCGGCACGAGAGCAATCACCGAGAACGCGGAGCCGGACGTCTTCTGACAGTTCACGCAGTGACAGAGGGACACTGCGAACGGTTCGGCGGTGAGCTCTACCGTAACTGCGCCGCATAAGCATCTGCCCCGGCGCACGGGCGCGGGGGCAGATGTATCGGGTACGGGTGCGCTCACGGAAGACGGCACGACCACTATTTGAGAACCTTTTCGATCGCTTCGTTGAGCTGGGGCGAATCGGGCGAGACGGTGCTGCCGAAGTACTGCACGACCTTGCCGTCAGCCGCGACGAGGTACTTGTTGAAATTCCACTTCGGCTCCTGCGTCTGCTTCGCCAGCTCCTTGAACACGGCATTGGCCTCGGGGCCCTTCACGTGCTGGGGTGCGAGCATCGTGAACGTGACGCCGTAATTGACGAAGCAGATGTCGGCCGCCTTGGCCTCGTCTTTCGCTTCCTGATTGAAGTCGTCCGAGGCGAACCCGAGGACGACGAGCCCACGATCCTTGTACTTCTGGTGAAGGGCTTCCAGGCCCTTGAACTGCGGGGTGAAGCCGCAGTGGCTTGCCGTGTTGATGATCAGCATCGGCTTGCCCGAGGCCTCCTTGCAGAGGTCCACGTCCTGCGAGGAGTGGAGCTTGCGGTATTTCTGCTTGAGGAAGGCAGGGCAGGACTGCTCGGCGCCGGACGCCGCGGTCGGCGCGGCTGCGGTGGCCACGGCGGAATCCTGCGAAAGGGACGCTACGGAGAGTGCGGCGGCCAGGGATGCGACGGTGAGAACGCCTGGGATCTTCATCGGAAGTCTTCCTTGGGATCGAGCCGGGGATGGCACGATACATCAGACCGGCGGACCGGGCGACGAATCGCGTTCTCCGGGGCGTTTTCCACGGCATTCGCCAACTACTTGGCGGTCGGGCATGCACCGGCGGCGGACGTCGCCGATGGGGGACAGGCCACTTCGCTTAGACTCCCACCAGCCTTCGGTACATGAACCGGAACAGGGGGAGGATGGGTCGATGAAATCGCCTGGAATGACTCGTCGAAGGGTTTTGAGTGGCTCCGTGGCCCTGGCGACCGGAGTGGTCGCGGCCGCCGCGCGGCCTTCCGTTTCGGCTGCCGCCACGAGCTGCGGCGGCCTGACGCGCGAAGAGTTCCTGGAGTACGTGGCGCTTTTCAACGCCAACGATCCGAAGTTCATTCGCTTTTACCACGACGACGTCGTGTTCGAGCTTCCTGGCACGATCATCAAGGGCGCCGAGGCCATCCGCGAGTTCTACGGGCCGGTGAAGGCGCACGTCCACGAGAAGGTGGAGGTCACCCAGTTCATTTCCGATGCCACCGGTATCGCCGCGGAGCTGCCGACGGAGTTCCGCGTCTACAAGGACTGGGAGAACGGGTATTTTCAGCGCCCGCTCAAGGTGGGCGAGGTGATGCGCACGATCAGCTTCGGCATGTACGAAGTGAAAGACCGCAAGTTCAAGCGCATTCGCGCCACGCGATACAAGCAGATTCACGATTGGAGAATGGAAGCCGGATGAACGAGAAAACGATGCCGCTGCAATCGCGTGTGGCGATCGTCACGGGCGCAGGCGCGGGGCTCGGCCGCGCGCATGCGTTGATGCTCGCGCGCCACGGGGCGAAGGTCGTCGTGAACGACCTCGATCTGGCGAACGCGAGCCGCGTCGCTGAGGAAATCACTGCAGCGGGCGGCGAAGCTGTGCCCGCGGCCGGGTCCGTCACCGACGAGACGCAGGTCGCGGCCATGGTGAATCAGGCAATGACCGCGTGGGGCCGCGTGGACATTCTCGTCAACAACGCGGGGATTCTCCGGGACAAGACCTTCGCGAAGATGAGCCTTGCGGACTTCCGGCTGGTGCTGGAGGTGCACCTCATGGGCTCGGTCATCTGCTCGAAGGCTGTGTGGGAGATCATGCGACAGCAGCGCTACGGGCGCATCGTGTTGACGACGTCGGCGACCGGTCTCTACGGCAACTTCGGCCAGTCCAACTATGGGGCCGCGAAGATGGGTCTCGTGGGGCTGATGCAGACGCTTGCGCTGGAAGGCGAGAAGTACGACATCCGCGTCAACTGCCTCTCACCAAGCGCGGCGACTCAGATGACGCAGGGGATCCTGCCGCAGGAGGCGTTGAACCTGCTCGATCCGAGCGTGGTCAGCGCGGGCCTGCTTGCGCTGGTGAATGAATCGGCGCCGTCGCGCGCGATCCTTTGCGCGGGTGCGGGTCACTTTGCCCGCGCGCATGTCACGCTGACCGATGGCCGCTATATCGGAAACGTCGCGGACGCGGCCGAGCAGGTGATCGCGCGCTGGGACGAGATTGGCGATCGCTCAGAGGAAATCGTGCCGGCTTACGGCGCGCTCCAGGCGGAACGGGAGCTGGCAAGCGCGGGCCTGAAGAAGCCGGCTGCCGATAAGTGACCGTCTCACGGGTTTCGCTATCAATAACGAACAGGGGGAATGTTTCATGAGGGGCAAGAGATTCGGGCTTTCCATCGCGGCTGTGCTCGTGTGCGTGGCGGGGGCTGGATGCGCGCCCACCGGCGACCAGCGTACGTCGTACGGCGAGGATCGGGCGCTCATCGAGGATTTGCAGGCGCGATATCTGTTCGCGTTCGATTTCGGCGATCCTGAAGGCTATGCGAATACGTTCGCGCCCGACGGCATCCTGGATTTCGGCTGGGGTGAGATCAAGGGCCGCGAAGCCATCGCGAAGTTCATCGTGGACGGTCGCAAGCGGACGGAGGAAGCTCGCGCGAAAACGCCGGAGGGTCAGCGGCCGAGCATCGGGCGGCACATCATCAACAACATCGTGGTGAAGGTCGATGGCGACAAGGCGCGCGGCATCGCGTACTGGTCGCACATGACGAGCGGGCCCGACGGCCGCGGCGGCGTCGACTTCTTCGGTCACTATGAGGACGACCTCGTGAAGGTGAACGGTGAGTGGCTGTTCGCTCATCGCCGCATCTATAACGAGGCGGTCCCGGAGTGGGCGTCACAGTACGTGAACCCGGTGACAACGCCGAGCCCGCCGCCCAAGTACCGCGCGCCTTCCCAGCCGAGCGAGTAGCCCGGCATTCGTGCAACGGGGCGCCGGCAGCCTGTGTTGCCGGCGCCCGCTGCAATTCGCGTCCATCAACAACAATACTGTCGATCGTGGAGACCAGGATGAAGCTGACTTCTCGTTTTCAACTGCTTGCGGGCGCCGCGCTGTTCGGGGCCGGATTGTTCTCGGGCCTCATGGCTGCCCAATCCGGGTCCGACGTCCCGTTCCGCACCGAGCAGAAGCGTTCGGACCTCTCGGGCGCGCCTGGCATGGAAGTCATCGCTTCCATCGTCGAGATCAAACCCGGCGAGACGTCCAACATGCATTTTCACCACGGAATCGAAGTGGCTTACGTCCTGCAGGGATCCACGGTGCAGGCGCCGGGGAAAGAGCCCGCCGTGAATGCCACCGGGACGACGATCCTCAACCCGCGCGAGATGCAGCACGGCGACTTCAAGGTCGTCGGCGACACGCCGCTTCGGCTCTTCACGGTTCACATCGTCGACAAGGGCAAGCCGCTGTACGCCACTCCGAAATGAGCGGCGCGGGCGGCTCGTCGCTTATTCGAACACGATCCGACCGCCCACCATCGTCATCCTGGGTTTGATCAGGCGGATCTCGGCGGCGGGCACGGTCATGTAATCGCGGTCGAGCACGACGAGATCCGCCTGCTTGCCGACTTCGAGCGAGCCGAGAGCCTTTTCCTGGAAGAACAGGTACGCGTTGGATCGCGTGTGCGCCATCAACGCTTCCTCGCGGCTCAGCGTCTCGTCGAGCACCTTGTTGCCTCCGACGTCGAGACCGCTGACCACCCAGCCCAGCGTCACGAACGGACTGTAGTGGGAGACGATGGTCGCGTCGGTGCCCAGTCCGAAAACGATGCCGCTGTCGGCAATCTTGCGAAGAGGCATCCGCGCGCCTGCCTGCATCGCGGCTCCGTGAACGGCGAGCGTCATGCCCATGGCTTTCGCGCGCTCGATGTTGGCGGGAGAGATGTCGTAGATGTGGCCGAGCGTCCATCGCAGACCCGTGAGCGGCTGCGTCTTGTTCACCTGCTCGAGCGTGTCCAGCAGGTCCGTGACGGCGTTGTTGTTGATGACATGCTGGTGGACGTGCCAGCCACCGCGCGCCGCTGCCGCCGCGAGCTTGCCGTACTCGCTCATGATGTCGGCCGGCCACGGTTCCTTGCGGGGAGCGAGATCGAAGAACGGGCCGTACAGAACTTCGCCGAGGCCGAAGATGCCGTGCTGGCCGTCAAACTGATTCGGACGCGTGCGCGCGATGAGCTCCGCGGCTTTGGCCGCTGACGCAGGGTCGGTCGCGTTGAAAGCCAGCGTCTCCCAGATTCGCAGCGGCAGCGGGCCCTGTGCCGCTCGCGCGGCGAGGTAGTCCGACTGGCCCAGGCTATACACGGCCGTCAGCCCGGTGGAGTTCAGCTCGCGCATGAAATCCGTAAGGTTCTGCGCGCGCTGCGCGGCTGAAGTGCGGGGCATGGCGTCGTACAGCGCGTATGGCGGCTGAAATGAGACGAGCCCCTGCGCAGGACGGCGCGCTCCATCCGCCGGGTTCAGTCCAATTGCCTTGAGCGCCAGGCTGTTCGCGTAGACGACTGAATAACCTTCCTGCACGAACAGCGGATTACGGGGTGCCACACCGTCCAGCTCTTCGAGCGTGAAGCCGCCCGGCTTGTCCGCGAACTGCCTGGGGGTCCAGCCGCCCTGTACCATTATCCAGTCGCCCGGCCGGAGGCTCGCGGCCTTCGCGGCAAGAATCTGGAGTGCCTCCCGGCGTGTGCCGACACCTTCGAAGCGAGCCTGCTGGTGCCAGGTTTCGACGCCTCGCGTGAAGTGGAAGTGGTTGTCGATGAGGCCGGGGATGACGGTGGCGCCCGCGACGTCGATGACCTTGGTGTCGCGGCCCGCGTAGCGCTGGATTTCGGCACTGGTGCCCATGGCGACGATGCGGCCGCCGGTGATGGCGAGCGCCTGAACCGTGCGAAAGGCGGGATCGACCGTCAGGATCTTGCCGTTCGTGACGATGGTGTCGGCGGCTTGCTGGGCGAGGGCGCGGGCGCTTGTGAGCGCGGCGAGCAGGCCGAAACAGGCGGCGACCAGGATGCGTACAACTGGCATGGGTGTCTCCGAGCCATTCTTCGGCCGCGATCCCGCGCAGTGGACGGGTCGCACGGGTGCGGTTCGTCGGCCGCGCGGCCGAGAGAGCATAGCCGCTGCACAGGGCCGGCAGCCATGCCGGTCCGAAGTACTCGCCAGGTTCGAACGACTTCCATCCACGGAGATTCGCATGGCTTCACTCAATCCGCGTCTCGCACTCGTCGCCGCATCGGCGCTCGCGCTTCTGCCGCTCTCAGGCCCGGCGCACGCTCAGAAACAGATCCTCGAGGACAGGCCGGTCACGGAGAAGACACTGCTGGATCGGATTCAGATCGAGGACTTCCTCACGCGCTACTACTACGACCTGTCCACGGGCAAGGCGAAGGAGCTGGCCGAGTACTTCACCGAGGATGCCGTGCTGGATGTCGACGGTACGGTGGCGAAGGGTCATGCGGAGATCGCGAAGCTCTACCAGCGTCCGGAAGGCGCTTCGTCGCCCGCGGCCACCGCGCAGCGCCGTCGTGGTCACATGCTGCTGACGAATCCCATCATCAACGTGGAAGGGGACGTCGCGACGGCCCATCTCATCTGGACCGGCGTCATGAACGAGGGCATCGGCAAGCCCCCGAGCCTCTACGAAGAAGGTCGCGAGTACAGCGAGCTGCGCAAGGTGAACGGCAAGTGGCTCATCTCACGCCGCTTCATCAGCTCCGACAGCGGCCTGCCGGATCGCTTCGACGCGACGTACAAGCCGCGGGAACATCGCTAAACATTGGATGCGCGCCGGGCTCCCGCGGGTGTGCGCGCCCGCGGCAGTCCGGCAAAGCGCACGCGGTCACGTGCTCGGCGAGATTCTCAGGATGCCCGTGTTCGTGCCCTCGGCGATGACGTAGATCGCGCCGTCCGGGCCCTGCTTCACGTCGCGGATGCGGGACGCGCGATCCGTCAGCAACCACTCCTCGCCGACGACCTTGTCGTTCTCCAGCTTGAGGCGAACGAGCTTCGTGCTGCTCATGCCGCCGACGAAGATATCTCCCTTCCACTGCGGAAAGAGATCGCCGCTGTAGAAGATCATGCCCGAGGGCGCGATGACCGGATCCCAGTAGTACACCGGCTGCTCGAGGCCTTCCTTCGCGGTGATGCCTTCGCCGATCTTGGGCCCCTGGTACTCGATGCCGTAAGTGATGACCGGCCATCCGTAGTTCTTGCCCGCTTCCGGACGATTGAGCTCGTCGCCACCGCGCGGGCCATGCTCGATGGTCCACAACCTGCCGCTCGGGTCCAGCGTGGCCGCCTGCACGTTGCGATGGCCGTAGGACCAGATCTCCGGCTTCGCGTCCGCGCGGCCTACGAAGGGATTGTCCTGCGGCACGCTGCCGTCCGGATTCAGCCGCACCACCTTGCCGAAGTGCGTACCGAGATCCTGTGATTTCTCGCGCGCGCCGGGCACGGCACGCTCGCCGAGACTGAGGAACAGCTTCCCATCCGGCGCAAACACGATGCGCGAGCCGAAGTGATAATCGGATTCGAACGTCGGCATCTGCCGGAAGATCACCTGAACCTTCTCCACGCTCGGGCCGCCCGCGCCCTCGTTGAGCACGCCTTTCGCGAGAGCCGTGCCGTTGCCGCCTTCACGCGGTTCGGCGTACGTCCAGTAGATGATCTTGTTGGTGGCGAACGCAGGATCCAGCGCGACGTCCAGAAGGCCACCCTGACCCTTGAAGTGCACCTGCGGCAGGCCCCTGGCCGGCTCGGAAAGCTTGCCGTCGGTGCCGACGATCCGAAGATTGCCCGAGCGCTCGGTGACGAGGATGCGGTTGTCCGGCAGGAATTCGAACGACCATGGATTCTCCAGACCTTCGACGACCACCTTCACGTCGAGCGCCACGTCGCTCTTCAGTCCCGGGGCGCGAGTCTGTCCCTCGAATGCGGGCTTGAAGTCGATGCCGTTGGGTTCGCGCGTTTCCAGCGGCGCGTTGGCCGCAGGGGGAGCGGACTCCGCGGTGGCGGCCGTGTCGGCTGGGTTGGGCTCGCGCGAGCAACCCGTCACGACGGCGAGGGAAACCAGCGGCATCAGCAAGCCGGCACGTAACTTCAGGTGCATGTCGGAAGATCCTCTCTTGTGCGGACGGGTCGGATGATACTCGACGATCGCGCGCGACCGCTGCCAGCCGCACTATTTCGCGAGCGGAAAGCCGAATTTCGTAAACGTCGCCGCTGCGGATTCCCCGGACACGTACGTCAGGAACCGCTGCGCGTCGGCATCCGACCTTGAGGTGAGCGCGATGGGATAGGTAATGGGCTCGTGGGTGCCTTCCGGAAACGTATCGAGCACCTTCACGTTCTTGTCGATGCGCGCGTCGGTGAGATACACGATGCCGAACGGTGCTTCACCCCGAGCAACGTATGCAAGAGCCGAGCGGACGTTCTCCGCTCGCACCAGGCGTGCCTGCAAGCTTTCCCACGCGTCCAGTTTCATGAGTGCCGCTTTCGCATACTTGCCGGCCGGCACGGAGTCCGGATCGCCGGTTGCGATACGCGAATTGCCGATCGCCGCGAGCAACGCCGGTCCGGTGGCGATCTTCACGTTTGCCCTGCTGCTCGCTGGCGCAATGAGCACGAGCCTGTTGCCGACGACGTCCCGCCGGGTCCCCGGCTTGAGGCGCCGTTTCTTTTCGAGATAGTCCATCCACTCGTGGTCCGCCGGGAAGAACACCTCGGCGGGGGCACCGGCTTCGATCTGTCTTGCAAGCACGGAGCTTGCGGCGAAGGAGTACTGGACGGGAATGCCGGTTTCCTTGGTGAAGGCCGTGCCGATCTCGGTGACGGCATCGGTGAGGGAGGCGGCGGCGAACACGACGACCGGCGACTTTTTTTCGGCAGCGTGGCCGACGCCCGCCGCAAGAAGCAGGGCCGCCGCGAGTGCGCTGATGAATGTCCGCATGCAGGTGACTCCCCGGCTCGCTATTCCCGCGTGGATATTCCGATGCTAGCAGCAGGGCGTCGGCGAACGCAAAAGGCGACGTGGCCTACAGGTGGTGCGACAACGGCCGCAAATAGATCGCTTCGCAACCGCTCGCGTAGGCTCTCCGTCGCCCGTCGCTGGGCATGCCGGAGCATGCCGGAAAGCGGCGGGAAAGGTGGGCCAGCAGCGCCGGACGCGCGGCCGGAGTACCGAATCTCCACGGGAGTGAACCTTGGCTGAGCAGACGCGTAGCGAGATTCCTGTGCGCAATCCGCGCACGGGACAGATGGATTTCAGTTTCAGGCCTGCCTCTGCTGAGGAAGTCGCGGAGAAGGCTGCGCGCCTGCGCAGGAATCAGGTGCAGTGGGCTGCCCGCGGCATCGAGGAGCGCATCGCCATCATGCGGCGTTGGTCGGCCGAGCTCGTGGCCCACGCGAAGGCGATCGGGGCGGCGGACGGCGCTGACACCGGAGGCTGTCACACCTCGCAGTTCACCGCCTTCATCGCCGTTGCCAACATCAACGGCTGGTGCGAAGACGCTCCGGGTGCACTGGCGCGCGCGCAAGTGAGCGGCCAGGCGATCACCATGCCGACCGTGGAGATTCGCTCGCAGCTCGTGGCTTACCCGCTCGTCGGGATCGTCAGCCCCTGGAACGCGCCCATGATGCTGTCCCTGCTGGATGCGGTTCCGGCGCTGTTCGCGGGTTCGGCTGTGCTGCTGAAACCCAGCGAGGTCACGCCGCGCTTCGTCGAACCGTTGATGCAGACGGTGCGCAAGGTTCCAGAGCTGGCGGAAGTCTTCGACGTCGTGCTCGGCGATGGCGCAACGGGCCAGGAAGTCATCCGGAACGTGGATCTCATCTGTTTCACGGGCAGCGTGCCGAACGGCCGGAAGGTCGCAGTGGCCTGCGCGGAACGTCTCATTCCGTGCTTCCTTGAGCTCGGGGGGAAGGATCCGGCCATCGTCACGGCGGATGCGGACATCGATCGCGCGACCACGGCAGTCCTTCGCGGCGGCGTCTACGCGACCGGTCAGGTGTGCTACTCGGTCGAGCGCGTGTACGTGCACGAATCCATCCACGATCGTTTCGTGGAGCAACTCGTGCAGAAGGCGAATCAGGTGCGGCTGAACGATGCCAACCCGCTGGATGGGCACATCGGGCCGTTCATCTTCGTTCGCCAGCCGCGGATCGTGGAAGAGCATCTGACAGATGCCGTGGCGAAAGGCGCCAAGGTGCTCACGGGAGGTGTGACGGAGACGCTTGGCGGAGGGCTGTACATGCGGCCTACTGTGGTTACAGACGTGAACCACAACATGCGCCTCATGCGCGAGGAGACGTTCGGTCCGATCCTGCCCGTCATGCGTTTCCGCACGATCGACGAAGCGATTCAGCTCGCGAACGACACCGACTTCGGCCTCACCGCTTCCGTGATCGCGGGTACTGAAGAGGAGGGCGTCCGCATCGCCGAGCGCGTGAATGCGGGAAGCGTGTTCGTGCAGGACACGTTCCTCACCTTCGCCAAGCTCCGGAAGATCGGGACGCACAACTTCGGAGTCTCCGGCCTCGGCGGCTCGCGCACCGGACCCGAGTCCATCATGCGCTTCCTGCGCCGGAAGGCGATCATGACGAATCACGGCGCGCCGGCGAGCATTCTCGACGACAAGCCTTCGGACGTCGCCGGTCCTCGTCGCTGACCTGCCGTGCGCGGCTCCCGCGGGGATGCGGCTTCAGCCGGTCATGGTCGTTCCGGCCTCGGAGTCGCCGGCGCCAGCCTCAACGCCGGTGCCGGTCACGCGTCCGCTATGATGGCTCATCCAGCTCGTGTCGTCGTCGGGTGAGTTTGCGCGCTCGCGAACTGGCTTCTCGGCGGCTGCCACGTCATCGCTCATGCGCGCGGCCCGGTGCAATCCCCTCGTTTCTATTTGGGAGCGCATGTGTCGCCATTGTTCGGCGAGGCCTTCCTTGAAAGTGGACTGGCCCGTGACGGCGGCCTTCATCGCGCAGTGACCGGCCAGGGATCGGGCCACAAGACCCGTAGCGCCCAAGCCGAGTAACAGCCTGGCCGTCGTGCTGCTGCCTCTGGTGGCGAGCGCGGCCAGCAGCGCTCCGCCCCCGAGAGAAAGAAGCCGCTCGTTACGTTTGAGATTTCCGCCGTCGATGTTCATCTGGATCTCCGAAGTCGGCTGTTGACCTGTGGCTTGCGCCGCACGAGGCGTGCCCGGTGTCCGTAGTCAGTAGCGGCACGCGGAGCGCGTGCGTCCCGCGAAGGCCGACCAGCCTTCAGCGCGACCTGCGCGTCTGTCGATCTCACGCTGCGTGCCCGCTGGGCGTACACTCTTTTCGGGTCGCGCATCGCGCGACCGTTCAGGCCGACGGATCCAGGCGTGCGTTCCTGATTTTGGTGTGCACGCTCTCAGTCTTTTGCGCGAACCGCCGCACGCTCTTCGCGCATCAGGAGCGCATCGCCGGTTGCCGCAAACACAGCATGACCGGACGGGAGGCACTATGAACTACCTCGATGTGAGTCCCATGATCGCCGCTCTTCGCGATACACCCGACGAGTTCGAGCTCGCGAACGGCTGGTTGAATCACATTCGAAGCCGACACGGCTTCAGGTTCAGCCCGAACGACGGAGTGGAGATCCGTGCCGCATGCGACTGCGCACTGCTCGCCGTGAGGCAGGAGCAGCAGCGCGATCTCGCAATGGCGTACAGGGAATGGGAAAGCAACTACTGGCGGCCGCTTCAGATCAATCGCGAATTCGCCTCGCACTTCGCCGCGAGGCCGGGCTTGCATCAGTGGCTCATTTCGCTCACGGGCCGCCTGCATCGCTGGCTGCTCAGTGCCGACAGGCGCTCGGGGCATGCCTCGGCCCGTCTGGCGAAGGCGAGCTGATTCGAAGCAACGGCGGACGCAACGAGAGGCCCGGCCCTCGCGGCCGGGCCGTTCCAGGCCGCCGTGCCCTTGCGGCCTCCGGGTGGGGCTAGAAAGCAGGAGAGCGCTCGCGCGAGCGCGCGCTTTCGATGTTCTCGCGTGTGAGATCCGGGGCGAGGAGGCGCAGGAAATCGTACATGTACTGACGTAGAACGCCTTTTCGCGGGAACCCGGCCCACGCGGTTTCCTCGGGGAACAGGTGTGAGACGTCGAGAATCGCCAGATCGCGGTCGCCGTCCGCATCGAATGCGATGTCCGCAATGATCCCCACGCCAAGATTCAGGCGTGCGTATTCCTTGATCGTTTCCGCATCCCGGCTCGTCAGGATGATGTGAGGCTCGATGCCAGCCTCCCCGAAGACTCCGTGCAGCGCCGACTCGGTCAGGCTCGAGAGATGGAACGCGAGCGGATAGGCGCCGAGTTGGGCGAGCGAGGGCGTCGCGGTTTTCGCCAGCGGATGGGAGGAGGGCACGACGACGCGCCAGGTGCTCCGATGACAGGGGTGTATCGCGAGCGTGTCGAGAAGATCCCGCGAGCCGGCGGCAACTGCCACATCGATGCGACCGGCCCGTGCCATTTCCGCGATCTGCTCGGGCGTCCCCTGGTGAACGGTCAGGCGCACACCGGGAAACAGATCGCGAAATCGACGAATGGCGGGCGGCAGGATGTATCGCGCCTCCGTCTGCGTGCTGCCGATCCGAAGACTTCCACGCCGCGGGTCGTTCAGGTCCGCCGAGACCTTCTTGATGTTCTGCGCTTCGTGAAGCGCGCGCCGTGCGTGCTCGATGACCTTCTCGCCGGCATCGGTCATGCGCGAAAGCCCGCGTCCGTTGCGGGAGAAGATCTGGAAACCGAGCTCGCGCTCCAGGAGGAGAAGCTGCCGGCTCACCGCCGGTTGAGTCGCATTGAGCTTCGCGGCCGCGGCGGTGATGTTGAAGTCGCTTTCGACGATGGCGGTGAGGAAGCGAAGTTGCTGTAGCGTCATCGGTGAGCGGCAGCCGCGCGAAGCCCCGCGCGGCTGCCCCCTTTCAGGTCCGTCTCAAGACGTCGAGGTCCGTTTCGACATCACGCCATCAGAAGCTCACGCGAACCGTCAGTCCGTAGGTTCGCGGATCGCCGGGCTGCCCGATCACGAGGCCCGTGCTTCCCGACTGCGTCGCCAGGAAGTCGAAATACTCCTCGTCGAACGCGTTGCGCACCCAGCCGTACACGTCCCATCCGCTGTCGCTGCGGAAGCCCGCGCGGAAGTTCGCGATCGAGTACCCCGCGACGTCGGTATAGATCGAGCGCGAGGGGTTGGACGAGAACTTCGACCGATAGCTGCCATCGAAGCCGAAGTACGCGCCGCCGGTCTGGCCGAAGAGTTGCGTCGGCAGCGTGTAGTCCACTCCGTACGAGAGCGCCACCTTCGAGATACCGGGCAGCCACTGTCCCGAGATGTCGCAGAAGGGCGGGCTGAACCCGCCAGGCGTTCCCGGCGCACTCGGCGGATTGTTCGCATTCGCCGCAGTCCCGCCGGACAGCTCCGGCGGGCATGGTGCGTCGGGGAAGCTCGTGTACTCGTGATCCGTGAACGCACCGTTCACGTACAGCGAAAGGTTGTCGGTCGGTCGTGCCGCCAGGTCCACCTCGACGCCGCGCACGCGAACGCTGTCGGCATTCGCGAGGTAGCCGCGGATGACGTTCGCCTGGCTGTTGGTCACCGTCGCCTGGTAATCGTCGATCTCGGTCCAGAAGGCGGAGAAGTTCGCCGTCACCGCGCGGTTGAACAGTTGCGTCTTGAGCCCGGCTTCGTAGTGATTCACCTTCTCCGGCTTGATCGCCGCAACGGCCGTGATCGGCTGGTTGTTCGCATCGAGCGGCAGGCCCGACAGGTTGATGCCGCCGGACTTGAACGAGCGCGCGAAGGTGACATACCCGAGCACGTCGGACGAAACCGCGTACGACGCCGTGAAGTCGCCGGACACGTTGGTGTCGCTGAACTCAGGCGTGTAGTTCTGGGGAGCGAGGACACCGATCTGTGTGGGCGTGAGAGGCGTGTTCGTCGCGTTCGTCACGGTGGCGATGTACTTGCCGTCCTTCTTGTCGTAGTTGAAGCGCAACCCGGGCTGCAGTCGCAGGTGGTCCGTCACGTGCCAGGTCAGCTGCCCGAACGCCGCGACGCTCGTGTTCTTCAGGCCGATATCGTTCTCGGCACGCAGGCCGTCGAGGATGCTTGGATCGTTCGCGTTCGCGCCGCTCAGGAGCCAGCGGCTCGCCAGCGCGCCCTGTTCCTGCACGCCGGCGGTTTCGATCTTCTGATGGAAACCGTACAGGCCGACGACGTAGTCGAGCTTCTCGGTGCTGTCGGCGAACCGGAATTCCTGCGTCCACTGATCCTGGCGCGAGGGATTCTGGGAGAGGGTAGTGATGGGCAGGCCGATGAAGTCACGATCGTTAGCCGGACCCCAGCGCCACGAACGCCAGGCGGAGACCGAGGTGAATTTTCCGGCATCGCCGAGATCCCACTCGGCGAGCAGCGACGTGCCGCCGAGGGTGTTCTTCGCGGAGATCTCGGCGTCGAGGTCGGTCACGCGATCGAACGGGTTCGTGCTCGGCACCGTGTAGCCCGATGCATTCGCGAGGAACTCGTACTGGCGGTTCAGAGGTCGCTGCGTCGGACCCGTCCGGACGTACACCGTGCCGTATCCATAAGGATTCTGGCTGCTGTAGTCGCCCGAGAGAGTGAGGTTCAGCGAGTCCGTCGCGCGCAGCAGGAACTGGCCTTTTACGCCGATGTTGTCCTGCTCGTTGATGTAGCGGCCGGTGGCGACATTGAAAACAGTGCCGCGCCGTTCGGTGTAGGAGGCACCGATGCGCGCCGCCAGCTTCTCGCCGATGAGCGGGCCGGAAATCGAGCCCTTGACCTGGCGGAAGTCGAGGTCGCCGGCGCTGATCTCGAGGTTGCCCTCGGGCGTGAAGCTCGGCTTCTTCGACGTGATGTTGATGGCGCCCGCGGTCGTGTTCTTGCCGTACAGCGTGCCCTGCGGACCGCGCAGCACTTCGACCTGCTCGACATCGAGGAAGTCGAACGTCGCCGACGCGGCTCGCGCGTAGTACACCTGGTCCACGTAGAGACCGACGCCTTGCTCGATGCCGTCGTTCGTCAATCCGAATGGCGCACCGAGACCGCGGATGTTCACCGCCGAGTTGCGCTGGTTGCTCGAATAGAACTGGATCGACGGCTGCAGCTGGTTGAGCCTGCCGATGGTGAACGTGCCGGTGTTCTCGAGCGACGCCGAGTCCAGCACCGCGATGGCAAGCGGAACATCCTGCGAGCGCTCTTCGCGACGACGCGCCGTCACCGTGACGTTGGCCAGCTCGCCATCGCTTGCCTTGGCATTCGCGCCCGCGTTCTGGGCCAGTGCCGAGTCCGAAGGGGCGACTACAAGACCCATCGCCAGCGCAACGGCGAATGCCAGCGGCGAGCGGATGCGTGACTTGAGTGTGTAAGAAGAAGCTGCCTGTGCGGCGGCAGCGAGACCCGTCGGAGCCCTCATGCGTTTTCCTTAGGTTTATAGAACTGTGGGATGCGAACGTGTGATGCGTTCGTGCGCGGGAATTCGCCCGAGGCTCGTTCCCGGCGGCGGAAAGGTAGGAGCGCGGCGGTGACAAAGTCAGGCTCGCCGCGATAACAGGAAGGTTACGGTTTGAGGTACAGGGTCGCGCGCGATGGGGAGCCGAAAATGATTTCGCCGGACGGCCCGGAGGAAGTTTCTCCTCCGGGCCGCCCGGCGATGAAGGGCAGGTCAGGTCTGGCGAGAGACCTGCAGTGACAGGTGACGGGTTACCGGGACGCGTAGATCTGGTCGAATACGCCCTTCTCCTTGAAGTGCTTCGCCTGCGCCTGCTTCCAGCCCCCGAAGTCCGCGATGGTCACCAGCGTCTCGATCTTGGGCAGCGTCTTGCTGTACTTCGCGAGAATCGCCGGATTGCGCGGGCGATAGAAGTTCTTCGCGGCGATCTCCTGGCCTTCATCCGAGTACAGGTATTCGAGATACGCCTCCGCGACCTTGCGTGTCCCGCGACGGTCGACGTTCACGTCCACGAGGGACACAGGCGGCTCCGCAAGGATGCTGACGGTCGGCACGACGATCTGGAACCTGTCGTTGCCGAACTCCTTGAGGGCGAGGAAGGCCTCGTTCTCCCACGCGAGAAGCACGTCACCGAGGCCGCGCTGGGCGAATGTCGTCGTCGAAGCGCGGGCACCGCTGTCCAGCACAGGCACGTTCGCGTACAGCTTCTTCACGAAAGCCTGCGCCGTCGCGTCGCTTCCGCCCGGCTGCTTCAGCGCCCATCCCCAGGCTGCGAGGTAGTTCCAGCGCGCCCCGCCCGAAGTCTTCGGATTCGGCGTGATCACCGAGATGCCGGGTTTCACAAGGTCGCCCCAGTCCTTGATGCCCTTTGGATTGCCCTTGCGCACCAGGAAGACGATCGTGGAGGTGTA